>TARA_R100000278_G_scaffold35948_1_pt1 | contig 10169 bp, 12 predicted proteins | sample TARA_R100000278 | Tara Oceans TARA_R100000278 (sample SAMEA2620755) | marine metagenome | biome: marine biome (ENVO:00000447); feature: deep chlorophyll maximum layer (ENVO:xxxxxxxx); material: "saline water (ENVO:00002010), including plankton (ENVO:xxxxxxxx)" | depth 66 m | reverse complement strand
ACCTACACCTGCTACACCTTTAGCTGCTTTAGCAGCAGCACCACCAACAGTAGTAAGACCTTTTGTCACTTTATCAAAAGCTGCTTTTGTTTTATCTACTGCTGTTAGTTCAAATTTGACTTTTTTATTTGCCATTTTCCTTTTCTGCCATTATTTCAAAATAAGCAATCCACCCTTGATATTCTTGGACACTAATTTGCTGTAGTTCTTGCAATGTTTTATTTAATTTTTCTGCAAGCTGATATTGTGTATATAAATTAGTATCCTTTATTAGTTTTTTTTGACATCCTCAATAGGTTCTTGACCCATAATTTTTTGAGCTACATCAACTAAAACTTCTCTATCTACGTTATTTAATAGAGCTTGTTTATCTTCCAGTGTAAATAACTTATCACCATTAGAATCAAGTGCCTTATAAATTAATACATAAGCCATCATTGTTAGATCATCTTCTCTGCTCATTTTATAGAGCTTAGAAGTTTCAGCTAACGTTAATGGCTTGCTGTATATTGTTAAAGGTTCATCTTCTGTACCCCATTCTGGCACTTTTATTACTTTTACATCTTGCTCTGCAAAATGCTTCTTAGCGTTTTCAATAGCCTTCATCTTAGACTGTTGATTGTGTTAATGCACCAGAACCTTGTACTGTAATGCTTGCTTCTACCATGCCATCAAATGAACCAGACCTTGAAACACCAGTCACAAGTGCTGTACCAGAATAATAGGTATCGCCACTATCAGCACCTTCTGGATATACATTTAAAGTCACAGATGAGCCAACAGTCAAAGCACCCTGACCAGAAGTATCAGTTTCATCCCAAAAAACATCTAAACTTCCAGAAAAAGAAGTTAAAGATGCTAAGTAGGTCTTTGCTGAATCACCCATGCTTGTATCTTCAAGCACGTCTGCTGATTCATCAATTGAGTATGATCTAACCTCTGCAACAGTGTTAGTTCCAACCTTAACAACTCCCTCACTACCTTTATGTGTTGCCATTTTCTACCTCGTCTTTAGACTTTTTAGAAGAAGATTTAACTTTGTCTTTAGACTGGACTGCTTCTTCCTTCCAACCCATATTCAATAAAGACTCAACCTTAGAAGGGTGAGCATCTATAGAAACTTTACCATCTGGACTAATCATTTTCATGTTTAACTCCTATATTGCTGTTTCAACATCATTTTCATGTGTGTGATATTGAACTGTGAAGGTCATAGTCACAAAACCTAAAGGCTTTTCCCCTTCACTATTAAAATCAATTTCAGTAGAAGATATAAATGCATCTTTAGCTACACTATTTAATGTAGGGTCTGCTGCAATTGCTTCTTCTACTTCCTTGCATATTGTATCAATTGTATCGTCAAAATTGGTAGTTGCTTTTGCATAGCCTTCAACAACTACTTCTAGTTCTCTTAGTAATTCTCTAGCAGAACCTATAACTACTGGTTCTGAAGTTTCGGATTTTGTGTAAATAACTAAAGCAGGTAAAGATTCTAAAGGATAGACTCTGGATTCATGCACTCTAGTGCCTGTGGTTGTAAGACCAGTAAGTGTTGTACCAAAATATTCTCTTATTTGTTGTCTTACATGTGCCATTAGACTTCCTCTAATTCAAAAGCTGAAAAACCTGTTCTGTCTGCTTGCACATTTACTATCGTGTAATTTTGAGCAGCTTTAAGTGTATTACCATTTACATCTTTAATTGCACTGACTGCTAATGTGTCACCAAAACTAGCATTTGGTGCATCTACAGTTCTTAGATATGCAACTGGTTTTAGTGCTTCTACACCAACACCATTATCTTGTTCAATGTATTCGTTATTAAGAATAACATTTACTGTAGTATCTGTAGAATCTTTTGTGTAAGTTGCTGACACAGCATGACCAAAATCAATATCAAGATATGCTGCCATATCTGCTTCTGTTTCTAATCTGAACTGTGACATTATTGCTCCTCTAAGACTAGAGAAACTAGACCTGTATTGTCTGGCTCAACTGTTCTAACTCTGTATTCAGTTTGAGCTTTAAGTGTATTGCCTTGATCTGTTGTTATAGCATTGACAACTATTTTGTCATTTTGAGAAACATTAGGTGCATCTGATATTTTTAATATAGCTCTTTGTTCAAAACCTGCCACATCTACAGACTGACCACCTATATCAAAATAACCATCATCAATAATAATGTTTATTAGCGTTGAAAGTCCATCATCAATAAATCCCAGACTATCAATAAGTGGAAAGCCATCAAATAAAACACCTGTTTCAAAGAATGTTGCAGTGACTGCATGACCTGTTGTTGCATCCAGATATGAAGAAAAATCTGCAGCACTCTCTAAAGGCATTATTTTTTAGCTCTTTTCTTTGGAGCTTCCTCTGACTTCTCTAAGCCAACACTTCTATTTTCTTTTTTTGCTTTAGGTTTAGCTTTACCTACATGTGGTTCAGCTTTTCCATAGGCACATAGCTCATATCCAATATCTTCTGGCAATTCTACTATGTCACCTGCTTTAACACGTTGCCCTTTAGCAACTGTATCTCTAAGTATTAAAAAATTTTTCATATTTAAGTTGGGGGGATTACTCCCCCCATTCCAAGTTAGCATTTATTAATTAGCCATCATTAGAAACACAGAAGCTAACAGCATGTCTAACTGCTACATCTACAGTTTGTAGAGCAACAATTCTAATACTACCTGTATTAGACAAGCTGTAAGGGTCAACTGTGATATCTAGTGAACCATACATACCAATTAATAAGTCAGAGAAATTACCAAAGTAAAAATCTCCTGAAGTGACTTGATTTGATCTAACAACACCATAGCCATTCATTCTTCCATCTGGCTCAACTACAAACTGACCACTGCCTGAATCTTTAGAAACAGTTTTTAGTGTGCCATAGTCTGCAGGCTTACAGATGTATGAAAGGTTGCCTATTAATGCATTATCTGCTGCAACTGCAGATTCCATACCAATGATTTCAGCATAGGTAGGATTTGCTGCTGCAAAGGTTGTAGTGTTTACACCAGAAGTATTTTTGATACCTGTTGGTTGTCCACTTGAACCAGAGCCTGCTAATGCACCTAAATCAATAGCTGATGCGATTGATTGTGTTAGGTCATCTCTAATTAGATTTTCAATATCTAATGAGCTTTGTTGTAGAAGTAATCTAGTTGCATCTGTATGTGCACCAATTACTTTTGGTGACATAGTGACACTGCCTGATGTGAACTCTGATTCAGAAGAAGCTGCACCTTCTGTAGCAATCCAACCTGCACTTGAAGCTGCAGTTTTCTTAGGAATGACAACAGAACCTTGCAGTCCTCTTAGCATAGTTGCACCTGCAGCCATAACTGAAGATGAATTTCTAAGTACGTCTATAAAGTCCCCACCTTTAAAATCCTGTGGAATTAAAGTTGAGTCATCTGATGAGTTCAAATCTCTTTGACCCCATGTTGCAAGAACGTCTGCAGGAAGCATAATGCCTTGTGCAGTTGTTCCATTTGCTCTAGCTGCTTCTTCTGAACATTCTAGTTCAAAAGCTGCATCTTCTTGTGCTTTTCTGTCAGCAGGATTAGCTAAAGCACGAATGGCTTTTACTACGCTAAATCTTTTGACTTCTTGCTTAGTCATACCAATATCTGATGGTGTTTCTAATGGTTTATCGTTAGCAATGTTCTCTAAGAGGACACCTCTAAACTCTTCCACAGATATACCTTCTGATATGGCTTTATCAGCTAAATCTCTTTTGTTGTGTCTGACAGCTAAATCAAGAATCTCTTTAGAGTTTCTTTTAAATTCTGCTTTTGCTTCTTCAACAGTTTTGGATTTAACTTCTTCAAGATTAATTTCTTGTTTTTCGTTTTCCATATTTCTCACCTGTTTGTGAATTAAGTTAGTTTCAGAACGACCAACTCCAACAGCTTTAGATTGATCTGCAGGAACAGCAACTGAACTTACCTCTAAAGGTGTCCAACTGGCTCTGTAGTAATCTTCATCATTGTCGTCTTTGACACGTTCCATCTTATTTATTTTGTAGCCTACTGATATATTCATTCTTATACCATCAACTACATCTTCAAAAACTTCACGAGCAAGTGCAGATTTACCAAATCTAACAACTGCAATTGTCCTCTTAGCAGTCTCATCAAGTTTAAACTCTTCGATTACACCAATTTGTTTGGTCATATCGTGGTCAAGTAAAAAAGGTGCAGTTCCAGATGACATAAATTCCATATCTACCTCATCTTCTTTGTGTCCTAACACCTCTTTGCCAAAACTTCTGTTAACTGGTTCTTCTGAAGATACACCCACTCTGACTCTTCTGTTTTCTTCATCAATATAGTCAGCTCTTGATAGATCAAGAGTTCTGTATCTCATAAGGTCAACAACTTTCCTTTCTTCGTCATCTTCCTTATAACCATTTTCTGCATCAGTCATTTCAACTGGTTCAGATTCTTCAATTTCATCCTCATGATGTTTTGAAAATTCTATAACTACAGAATCTTCTTTTTCATCAATGTTTAGGATATGTCTTTCATCAACTTTATCCATGCTTTTCTCCTTGTTTTTCGTTGACTGTGGATGTCCTTCTGGAAGCAAATCAGTATCATGCTTCCCACTTCTAAATCTACCATTTCGCAAAGCATAAAGAAAGCTATTAATTCTAGCTGCTGCCCATTGCTCTGGTGAACTTACGTTAGGTCTGACAGATGCAGGGTTAGTTTTATATGCACCTATACCACGTTCATACACTTTTGATAATGTTCCTACTGTTGTTCTTTTAGAAGCAACATCACCAACCTCTTCATTATGTTCTTCAACTTTGTTCTTGATCATTTCTAAGGCTTTACCTGATACAGCTCTCTCATCTTCTTTTTTTAGTCGTTCAACTATTTGTCTTGACCAACTATAACCTGCATCTCCACCCCACAATGCCCATGCAATTCTGCCATTAGAAGGATAACCATCTTCACCCTGACTAAATCCTTCAGCTTGTTTATCTACTTCATGTCTTGAGAAAAAGCTGTACATTCTTTTGACTGTTTCTTCTGATAGATTTTCACCTGCTACAATCTGTCTTGCTCTTACAGCACCAACTCTTGTACCACCTCTACCATGCTCTTCTCGCCAATCAAGACCTCTTTGAGCTTCTTCCTTCATGCCTGCTGTTGGTTTAAAGCTCATCTTCTTCTTCTCCACCAGTAATAACAGCTTCTACTGGTAATTTAGTTCCAAAAGGTTGATAGGCTAATTCAATACCATATTGTTTTGCTAACTCTATCTCCTTTTGATGTTGTTCAAAAAGTTCTTCTGTATCTCTTCCATAAGATGCACAGATATCTGAATAAGTGACAGTTCCATTTTGTAAACCAATTACATTAGATTGCATTTCTTTAAGTGGGTCTATCCAAGCAAAACTTCTGGGTATGAAGGTCACTGAACTTGCAAATTTATCCACCTTAGATACTGGCAATTTAATGTAATTAGTTGACACTGCCATTTCTAACCAAGACTTAAAGACTGGTTCAATAAAATGTTCAATGACAAATTGTTGATATATCTGGAACATGCTTCTGTCCTCTAAAGCACCTTGCCTAATAGAGCTGTAGTTCACAGAAGTTAAATCATTAGATAAAGAATGATAAGAAATGTTAAGTCCAGATGCTATGCTTCTTAAAACTGATTTAGTAAATGCATCAAAAGCTGATGTTGGATGCTGTGGGTCAAATGCTTTAAAGTCCATGCCTGCAGGTAATTGTTCAAACACACCTGCTTGTGCTGTCATGGTTGGACTAAATGAATCTTCATATTCACCATCACCAACATAACCATCACCATCTGGACTAATAAAGAACCCTTGTTTACTAGCTGATACTCTAGCACTTACTACCTCTGCTTCAAGATAACCATTCAGTTGTTTGACTGTAGGCATTGCTGTTGCAATTAAAGAAACACCTCTGGTCTGTTCTGCTCTTTGTGGCAAGAAGGCATGAATGATCTCTTCTGCAGGAACTCTTATGTGCTGATTCTCATTAAGATAAGTTCTCTCATAAGGATGATGCTTGTATAAATGATAAGCAACTGGCTTATCAAACTCATCTACTTCAACACCCATTTTAATTCTATTGCCATTCTCTTTGTAGTAATCATTTTTATCTTCATCTAAATGATCTGCTTCTAAGAACTGCAATTTAAAACCAAATGGTGAATTTTTGTCTTTTACTTTTCTAATAAGAACTTCACCATCTCTGCAAAGTGATTCTATAAATATTTTTTGACAATCTAAAAATGACAATCTGCCATTAGTAGTACAGTTGCCAATCTTTGTCCATTCCTTCCATGCTTCCTCAATGAGCAGGTTAGCTCTTAGGTCTAGCTTTCCCTTATTAACTGGGTCATCTAGTCGTGCCTTAGAGCTAACTCTTATGCCATGCTTACCGATAACATTAGACACCATCAGATTTAAGTATCTAGCTATGTAGCTATCGTTTCTTGCTAACTCTCTTGCCCTATCTCTTAGGACTCTTATGTTATCTTTTATTTCAGCATCAGCACTTGTAGATGTAGTTAAGAAGTCAGAGAACAATCTGCCTGCATTAGCACCTGTATAACTTCTTCTATAAGCTCTACGTTTTTTTGTTTGAACTTCTTTTCTGCTAAATATGTTGTTATACCATGCCATGCTTAACTCTTAGGTGTGATTTGATTTTGACCAAAATTAACTTTGATAGTGTTTCCAGAAGCTAGTCCATTTTTAATTCTTGCTATCTTAACTTCTTTTAAATATTCAGCTTTGTATCTATCTCTAAATGTCATCAAGTCAGTGATAGACATTCTTGACAATGATCTACCTGCAATAGACATAGATTGCTGATCCATGCTTGCTCTGTTTTCAATGACAGCTTCAATTGCATCCAATACTTTTTTTGCATGACTTCTTACTGAATTAGATGTTGTTGCATAATTGTCTTGTATCTCTACATAACCTTCTTCTAGCTTGACCCTTGCAGAGTCAGAGCTTCTTGTTATGTAAGAAATCCAGTTGTAGTTGCCAACTGTGTAAGAAGTAGTGGAAGAGGTTGAGATAATGTACTCATTACCTGACTCTGTTGCAGTCAAAGTAAAGTTTGCTGCAGTAGAGCCATCAATTAAATTAAATTCATAACTTAATGCATAATCTGCAAGAGGATAATCTGCTGCTAGATCATCTCTTTTCCATGCCCAAAAATCGCCAAGCTGTAATTCACTTGGAACTTGAGTAGGAAAGTTTGCTGAATCGAATTTATTAGCCAAATAAAAACCTCATAATGTTAGATACATCCTAGTAAAACACTAAGGTCTGTGTAGAAATTGTCAAGCCAAAAATAAAAAAGGCTCAATTAAGAGCCTTTAATAAATGTAGATGGTATTAGACTAATTCAGAGTCTTTGTATTTAAGTGAGCCTTTAAGATTTTTCTCAATAATCAATTCTCTAGCCAAGTTAATATCTTCTTTAAGACCTTCCAGATGATGATTAACAAGCCATTTTGTAAGTCTTTTTCTTTTAAATATTAAATCTCTAATTTCTTTAGCATGATAGTTGTCATACTTTGCATAGATTCCATGTGCAGCATTAATCTTAGTTGGCTCATCAATTAAAATAAAATCTTCCCAATCTGGAAGCTGTGCAAATAGACCATTAGGGTTATGCATATGAAACAATATTGTATCGTAAAGGGTCATGCCTTCTGCTGAAGTTGCTTCTTTTTCTATGTAAGCACCAAGATTGTATGTTTGTGGTCTATAGATAGCACCAGTCCAGTTGTGTAAACTTTCGTTGTACTTCTTCCACTCTTTGCTGTTATGTCTTTTGATTTGCTTGTAGTTCATTATGCACACTCCTTAACATTGCAAAGTGTTCTTGAATGTAGTTTTTGCACGTTATAACCACCTGCAAATATAACTCTTATTTCAACAATAAGATTATCAATTAACCATTCTTGAACTAAAGCATGATGGCTTACAGTTTCTTCTAAAGACTTAGCTTCTAAATCAGATATGCCATTGCTGATAAGTTTTTTTGCAATTGTATAGTTTCTCTTTTCATGCTTTTGCAAAACTGGGTCTTGCACCATTTCTAGCACAGTAGCAAATGCAGTGTCTGCATCATTATTAGCAAAGTTGAAGCGAATTTGACCAACTAAATCTCTGTCAATGCCACAATCAGTCATGATTTTTTTCAGGACATCTTGATCATTAGATTTACTTGACCAATATTCTTGAAGCTCTTGAATTGCATACCTAAGATTATCTTCAACAGCTTTTAAAACTTTAGCATCAATATCTGCAAAAAGTTTTTCTAGTTTTGTAATTAAGTTTTTCATGTCGTTCTCCATAGTAATTTGTGTAAACATACAACTAATTATATAGATATATACTTATATATCTACAATTATTTCCATGAAGTAGCAAAATTTGTGGTGTTTTTTGCTATTTTTCGCCTTTTTTTAGGGTTTTCAGCTAAATTTGCTGTATTTGTAAGTATTTTTTCCTCAATGACAGCAAAGTTAGGATTAAGTATGTAGATAGCTGCAAAGTTATAAACCAGAGTATCCAGTGCTTCGTTTCTTGGTCTGATCTGTTTCCAGACTAGAGATTTTTTACCTCTGACAAACTTAGTGACTCTTTTTTCTGCTGTGAGCTGCTTAAAGTATTCTTCATCAAGGTCTGAACAAAAATGCAGCGTTGTACTTTCCTTTTCAGTAGATAATCTTGCAAATATTGCTTCTTTTGCTGTGTCAGTTCCTACTGGATATAAAACAGCTCTGTTTTTTCCAATGAAGGTTGGTCTATTTGCTATTGCTTTACCAGTTTGGTTTGAACCTTTTACAGCAAACACTCTTCTGGAATGTCGTTCTTTAGTAAATTCATAAACTCTTTGTGTATGGTGACCACCAGAGTCAACTGTGCAACATGAGATGGGGATGATTCTCTCTGTTTCAGTTTTAAATCTTTTCTTTAGGTAAGCATCTAAATCTGACCAGACATTAAATGCATTGGGGTCACCCCAGAGAATCTTATAATCCAAAACCCATGCTTCATAGTTTTTACCCCACCCAACAGTTTGTAATTCAATTCTGTCTTTTTGTACGTCACATCCAACTGTGATTACAAGCACATCTTCTGGAACTGAAGTGTGATCATAATTCAATCTACGTTCAAGCAGTGATTCATACTCAACAGCTTCACCTTGTTCTTCCCATGTTTCACCTAAAGAAGTGTTGACCCATGTTTTTAATGTTTCTGGATTCTTTTTAGCTTCAAGAAATGCTTTTGCCATATCTGCCCATGTTGACCAGACAGAATACAGCTCTGAAATATGAAAGCCTGCAGTTTTACTTTTGCTTGCACTTGCTCTCCATTCACCATTCTTAATCATCCATTGTTTTTTAGCTTCATCAATTACAGAACCACATTCTTCACATGCATAAGCTGCAGTTTCATAATTGTTTTCTTCCCAGACAACATTCTTCCACTTTAATACTTGTTTGTGGTCACATTCTGGACATGGCACATAGTAATAACGTTGGTCTGACTCTTCAAAAGCAGATTCAATTGCAGATAAACCTTTAATGGTTGGTGTGCTACACATGTAAATCTTGCGATTCCAGAAGGTTTTAGTTCTTGCTACAGCTAAACTAACTGGACTACCTTCACTACCTGCTGACGTTTCCCACCTATCTACCTCATCCATAAGCAAGATTCTGATTGGTCTTGATGCTAAACCTGCAGGACTGTTGCTGCCTACAATAGATAAATGACCACCTGCAAACTTTTTATGCATGGTTGTATTGCCACTATCTCTGCTTTTTGCATCTTTTACACATTCTCTAATCTTTTCTGTATCTCTAATCATGCCTGCAAGCCTATCTTTAGAGAATGACTGACCCATCTGCAATGTAGGTTGCACTATAAGCATAGGTGATGGGTCTTGGTCTATGTAATAACCAATAGCATTAAGCAGTATTTCAGTTTTGCCAACCTGTGAGCTAGTCATGACCACAATCCTTTCAATATTTGGGTCATTAAAGGCATCCATTATCTCACGTTGATATTCAGCTCTGTCAGTTCTCCACTGACCTGCTTCAGCAGAAGATTCTGGTGATAGTTTTCTGTAATTATCTGACCA
>TARA_R100000278_G_scaffold17491_1_pt1 | contig 10223 bp, 14 predicted proteins | sample TARA_R100000278 | Tara Oceans TARA_R100000278 (sample SAMEA2620755) | marine metagenome | biome: marine biome (ENVO:00000447); feature: deep chlorophyll maximum layer (ENVO:xxxxxxxx); material: "saline water (ENVO:00002010), including plankton (ENVO:xxxxxxxx)" | depth 66 m | reverse complement strand
AAGGTATCGCGCAGGCAGTAATGTCAATTCATATACAGTTGTCAAAGCAATTGCTGAAGAACTTCGAGGACTCGCTTGCGAAGCAAACGTACCAATCGTCTCTGCTACTCAAACCACTCGTTCTGGTTATGGGAGCTCTGATGTTGAGCTTACTGATACTTCTGAGTCCTTTGGTCTCCCTGCTACTGCTGATCTTATGTTTGCCCTTATTTCAACTGAAGACCTTGAGGGGCTTGGACAAATTATGGTGAAGCAGTTGAAGAATCGATATAATGATCCAACCATTTCTAAGAGGTTTGTGGTTGGTATTGATCGTGCTAAGATGCGTCTGTATGATTGTGAGCAGTCAGCACAAGATGATATCATTGACAGTGGTAAGGAGGAAGAGTATAATTACGAGGAAGCAAAACCAAAGAAATCATTTGAGGGATTTAAGTTTTGAACGGATACTACTCTGTCTTCGATCCAGACGGTAAAAAGATTGCTGACTGCGGTATCGAAAGAGATGCAGTCAATCTCATGAGTACAAGAAACAAATACTGGGATGGACACTATTTTATGTTCAATCCTTTGCCCGGTGACATCATTGATGTTTCTAATAGCAGGCAACTTCCCACCCGTGACATAGTAGTCAATATGGACGGTGGTGTTGGTGGTAGCTGGAAAGAAGTAGAGTATATTGAAGTTGGTGGTGTGAAACTACCAACTCAACAAAACCTTCCCCAATCTAATTCTAAACCTATTGATTTAAAATGACTGTAGACACCGAAAAGTATGTTGAATTTGTAAAAGGAGTTACCAGTGAACCTAGTCTTGACTATGGTGCCATGGGATCTCGTCTTGCAGAACTTGAAGTAACTGGAACTAATACATCTCAGTTGCTCACTGCTGCTCTTGGTCTTACCGCAGAGTCTGGTGAGTTTACTGAAGTTGTGAAAAAAATTCTCTTCCAAGGTAAACCATATAATGAAGATAATGTTTTTCATATGAAACGTGAACTGGGTGACATCTGCTGGTATCTGGCACAGGCATGTATGGCACTTGACACATCCTTTGATGAGGTGCTAGAAATGAATGTGGACAAACTCAAAGCACGTTATCCTGGTGGTGAGTTTGATGTTCATAAATCTGAAAATCGTAAGGAGGGAGATTTGTGATCAATCTAGAGATGAGTATGAATAACGCAGTTCTTCTACGTCATACTCTTTTTATGTACACAAAAGATCACCCTGATTTCTTCTCTGATAGTGCTATTCTAAAAATCAGAGAAATATCTAACCAGTTAGATAAAGAAATTGAAAGAGAGTTTGACATTAAACAAAAGGAGGAGAACCTGTGAGTTGCGACATTAACATTGATTTGAAACTGAATATTCACGATGCAGCATTGATTCGTTCTGCTTTGTTTCAATATACCAGACAAGATAGTTATGAATTTCCATCACAAAGAGCATCAACTATCCGTGAGTTCATCCGACAACTGGATGAACAGATTGAAGCAAATCTTCCTGAAGATCACGATCACTGACCCTTCGGGGTTCTCGGGGTTATAGCTCAACTGGTAGAGCGCCTGCTTTGCACGCAGGAGGTTTGGGGTTCGAGTCCCCATAACTCCATAATAAATACTTTTAAAAAGTATTATGGCACCAAAAATTAAAGCAAATATATCAAATCTTGAGGATTTTTTATATGAAATTGGTCCTGTAAATACTAAAGAACAGGTGTCATATAATAAAACGTTGTTTGAAGTTTATAAAAGTAGAGGAGGTTTAGAAATATACGTCGAAAATCCTCCTGGTAAAAAAAGTGAATTGAATAAATTTAGAAACGGAATAGTAAATGAAATAAAGGGTAAGTTTACGGGCATTAATATTTTTAAAAATGATGGTGTGCCATATGTTAAAGTGGGTCCGCAAACTATCACTTTTGATATAGAAGAGGATGTAGATATTGGAGGTGGTGGAGTCATACCTACAAAAATTCAAGAAGAGGGAACCACAGTTGTTTTAAATCAAGTATTGCATAATAATAAAAAATTTGATAAAAAAGAAGACATACTGGATGACTTGGAGACTGCCAAAGAATTGAAAAAATTATTTGGTAAAAAGTATGAAGGCAGGTTAAAAGAGTGGACGCATAGTTACTTTGAGCAACAAAGAGAATTCTTAAAAAAATTTCAAAGTGCGAAGTGGGATGTCTTTGTATATGGAAAGGATGATTTTGTTACTTTCTTTTCTAAACAAATAAAAAATGTTGCCAGATCACTTGATCCAATAAAACCAGTAGGAAACTACACGACTTGGAATCCATCTGATATTTGGGCTGTCTATGAGGGAGATAAAGTTAAAAAAGAAATAGAAAAAAATATTAATCCAAAGACTCAAAATTTAGTTGAATTAAATAATCTACTCATAAATTTATTTAAAGAGAAAAAACTAATTGGATTGTCTCTTAAAAAAATTGCATCTAATAAATCTGCTAAATTAAAATTTGTTAATATCGACACATCTACCATGAAAATAGGTGAAATTGAAACTTTCGATATGAAAGATATATCATTTGATATTGATAATATTTTTATCGGAGATAAAGTAACAACATATGTAAAACTGGGAAGGCAAGGTGAATATTCAATTAATATCACAAGAGCAGGACAAAACTTAAGTTTCAATACTGCAATTAAAGCAACACCTGCAGCTCAAGGTGGTCAAGCACCTGTTAAGATGATTCAAGATATTTTGAAAAAATCTGGACCAACTTCATTCATCAATGATCATAACAAATATCCACAATCTATTGTAGAATATCAAAAAGAGGCAAAAAAATATTCAGAAATGTATAAATTTTTAGGGAAATATTTTAAAAAATCTGTTCCTTACTCAGAATTTGAGAGTAATCTTTATGCTGTGTATAGTAAGGATAAACGAAATGCAATTGTTAAACTGATGACACTTAACTTTTTTCACGACTCTTTAAAAAATAATTCTAAAGATAAAGAGTTCTGGACTGATATGTTATATCTTGGTATGAAAGTAGGGAAAAGATTCTCACCTCACGCAAAGATATCATAATAAATAAAGATAAAAATGGCAAACAAGGGTCTACAATTTGAACATGCAGTAATGTATGTTGCAACATCTAGAATCCTACAAAGAAATGCTGAGCAAGAATCAAACTTTGCTGATGCTGCTAATAGATGGTCTCTGATACCAGCAGATATAAAGAAAAAGGCTGAAGATATAGTTTTAGAATTAGCTCCTAATGGTGAAAGAAATCGTCAAGACTATTTTGGATCATTTAAAAAAATGAGTGGTGGTGGTGAGGAACCTAAAACTGATATACTTTTTAAGGTAGGTAATAAAAAATATAAGTGCTCAATGAAGTGGGGAAAGTCTTATCAATTAACTAGTGCTGGAGTTGATAAATCCATTCAAGTTTTCACCAAGGTCTTAAAAAAAGTTGCACAAGATCTTGGTACTAATAATATGAGTATCGATTCTCTTGGAAATTTGCAATTGATATTTGAAAATATATCAAATAAATTTGAAAATAGAATGGGAACCATGGATCAATCCACAGCAAAGAGATTGATGGGTGATGTTAAAAAATCTGGTGGAATTAATGAACAACTTCAAGAGGTTTTAGGATCAAAGAAAGCACCAACAGGGGATGTTGCATATGAAACTTTCAAGTTTGAATTAACAAAAGAATGTATGACAGGTGATATGCTTTTTAATGGAGACGATAGAGCAGCTGATCATTTATTTACTGAAGATGGTGTTAAACCAATCACAGACAAAGTTGTCAGAGACGTTATGAAAATTGCTGGAGTTAGACTCTCACTTAAGGGTCGTGGTAAAAAGAATGGAGTTAGGCAAAATGCAATCTCTATTAGATATGAAGTCTAAATAATGTATAAGGATTATCAATATAGATGAAAAGTTTCTTTCAGTTTCTGAATGAGGCGCAGTCGCAAGCATCAATGCAGGCGAAAAAACTGAACCTCAAGAGTGATGGTCACGGTGGTTGGTTAGACTCCCGTGGAAAATTTGTTGCGACTACTGAAGATGGTAAACTGAAGTTTGTTGATAAAAAGAAAAAGAAAGTAGAAGATGAACCAACTGCAAGACCCAGAGCAGCAAAACCAGAACCTAAGGAAGAACCCAAGAAGACTGCACTTAAAAAGACTAGTGCGGTGACAGCAAAAGCAGGTGAGGGAGAGACTGATGCAAAGACTTCAGAGGTTCTGACTGTTGCATTTGGACGTTTTAATCCTCCAACTGTAGGTCACGGTAAACTTCTATCTGCTGCAAAGAAAGCATCAGAGGGTGGAGACTTAAAAATATATCCCTCACGATCGCAGGATGCTAAGAAAAATCCGTTGGATCCTGATATGAAGATTTCTTTTATGAAAAAGATGTTCCCTGATTATTCAGAGAACATTGTTAATGATGATGAGATGAGATCTATTTTTAATGTTCTTACCACAGCATCCGAGGGTGGATATAAAGATGTAAATATTATTGTAGGATCGGATCGTCAAGCAGAGTTTGAGAACCTTGCAAACAAGTACAATGGTGATCTTTATGACTTTGAAAACATTCGTGTTATCTCTGCAGGTGTAAGAGATGCAGATGCTGAAGGTGTTGAGGGAATGTCAGCATCCAAGATGAGAAAGGCAGTTGTTGATGGAGATTTTGATGCTTTCCGTCGTGGGACTCCAAAAGATCTAAATGACGGTGATACTCGGGCGTTGTTTGATGCAGTCCGATCTGGTATGGGAGTTAAAGCAAAGAAAGAAGTTAAAGAAATGTGGGAGATTGCTCCTAAGTGTGATCCTAAAGGTTTAAGAGATAATTATGTCTCAGGAAACATTTTTAATATTGGTGATATAGTAGAAAGTCTTCATACTGGTTTGATTGGTAAGATTGTTCGTCGTGGAACAAATCATCTTATCTGCGTTACCAAAGAAGATTATATGTTTAAATCCTGGATTCGTGATGTGATGGAGGCAGTACAAAACTATCCAGGTCCATCTGGTGTTCCCTCTGATCAAAGACTTGTAGGAACTGATGCTCATCGTGAATATGTAATGAGACTAACGGGAACTGCTGGTATAAAGAATTTAATAAATAAGTATAAGAAAAAGAAGTAGTTGTATCACCATGTCTGGAATTCATTTGAAAGATCTCTCTAAGGTCTATAAAGAACAGATTGCAGAGAAGAAAGACGATTCATATCTTGAAACTGATATGAAAAAACGTCAGAAAAATAATGAAAAGGCACGTAAAGATATGAAGAAGATGGGTTCTATGAGCAACCCACACTTTGGAGATGGTCCAACAGGTAGTATGTCCTCTGAGGAAGTTGAGGTTACCGAGGCAGATTCTTTAGCAGCAATGCAAGCAAGAAGAGAGAAACGTCTTGCCGCACAAAGAAAGAAAATGGGCACCTCCTCAACTGGTCAAGACTTTGGTCATGACTATGGTATTTCTTCTGCTGAGCGTAAGAAGAGGCAGCAAGCAGAATTTGATAAGTTTGTTGGTAAGAAAACTCAGAAGGAAGGACTTGATCCTGTCGGTAAGGAAGATGGTGATGTCAATAACGATGGTAAAAAAGATAGCACCGACTCATACTTGATGAAGCGTCGTAAGGCAATCGGTAAGGCAATCAAGAGTAAGATGTCCGAAGGTGTTCGTGACATGGATCCTGAGAAAGGAACTGCTGAAAGAAAGGCACGTCTTGAAAAGAAACGTGGTATGAAGATGGATGATCATCCTGAGTATAAGAAAGAGGAATACATCCCTGAAGTCATGACAGACAGTATGGACGAAAAACCCATCAAGGAAAAGAAAGTAAAGAATATTGTAAAGATTAATCCTAAAATGGGTGAATCTGTAGAAGAGATTGGTGGTGAACTAATTGAAGCAGTTGAAATCTTTGATATCCTTGAAGAGATCACTGATGAAGAACTGAGATTCATCTCTGATAAAATGATTAATGAAGTTGTAGAGGAGTTCTTTGCTGAAGCAGTGGAGAAAGATGAGGATCTTGAGGTTCTTCAGCAAAATCTTTGCGAATCAATTGATTTATCAATCAGTATTCTTCTGGAGCAAGATGCTGGTGCAGAAGCACGTAAGCGATTAATGAGTCGTCCTTCTAGAGCATCTGTCATGGACAGAGTAAAGTCTGCTGTTAAGAAAACAGGTAAGGCAGTAGCAAGAGGTGCTGGATATGCTGCTGGTGCTGCAGTAAGAGGAGCAAAAGCAGCAGGTAGAGAGTTCTCTAAAGGATATGAGAGAGGAAGTACAGGTTCTTCTGGATCCTCTGATTCTTCATCCTCGAATTCTGATTCATCATCATCTTCTGCTCCTAAGAAGAAAGGACCAGGAATGCTTAGCAGAATTGGTGCTAAACTCAAGAGAGGTATTGGTAAAGCAGCAAGAGCAGTATCTAGAGGTGCTAGAAACGTAGCACGTAAGATGGATGAGGCAGTTTATGGTGGAACTCCTGCTAAGAAGGAAGCACCAAAGGACAATCGTATGGTAGTCACTGCTGCTGACAAGAAAGGAAATACTCCTGCATATCAGAGATATAAAGCAGGTGACAAGCGTTATAAGGCTGCTGACCATATGGGTGAGGAAATGTCTCCTCAAGAAATACAAATGCAGAAAAAGAAGGCAACTCTTGATAAGATGATTGCTATGAAGAGAAAGCAGCAACTTGATAAGACAAAAGCAGAACCTGTCAAGGCAATGGGTGAAGAAGCATCGGATGCGATGAAAGATCGTCGTATGGAACGTGGTGGGGTTGCTGGTAATCAACGTTATGATCGTCCTGCCAAGGGTGTAAAAACCGGTCCCATGTCTGATGCTGAAAAGAAAAAGTCAAGAGAAGCATCATCCAGAGCAATGGACTTTGTAAGAGCATCCATCACATCTAAGTATGGTAAGGGTGCCATTATCGATACCAAGAAGAAGTAATGCCTGCGGTATCTAAAAAGCAGCAACGGTTCTTCGGAATAGTTCGTGCCATTCAAAAAGGTGAGATGGCACCTACTACTCCTGAGACTGCGAAGGCAGCTGCTGACATGAAAAAGAGTGATGTAAAAGATTTTGCATCTACCAAGCATAAGAAACTCCCTGAGAAGAAAGTTGCAAAAGAAGCAGCAGATTTTTCTGAAAGAGATAAGATTATGAAGAGAGCAAAACCTCTTCATAAGCATCTCTATAGTAGACTACACAAGAAAGATGCGTCTGGTGATGTAAACGAGGAATCAAATCCTCGTATTCCTAGAAAGAAAGGACAACCCGCAAACTCTAAGAAGCATTCTGATCTTTACACTGACGAGAATCCCAAGGGAACTATTCATGGTTTAGGATTCAAGGATGTTGCAACTGCCAAAGCATCTGTAACGAAGATTCGCAATTCATCTAGATCTCATGCTCATAAAATCCAGGCAGCAGTTGCCATGGAACAGAGAGCAAGAGAAATGGGAAAGACTTCAGAAGCAGCAGTTTATAGAAAATATATCAACTCAATGAAAAAGAAGACCAAGAAAATGAATGAGGGTTGGTCTGACAAATATAAGAAATCTATCGACTGTAATAATCCAAAAGGATTTTCTCAGAGAGCACACTGTCAAGGTAGAAAGAAGAAAGTTTCTGAAGAAACTAAGTATGATAGGTATGACAAGGAGAAGAAACAGTTTGCTAAAGCAGACCGTAAGATGAAGTTTGGTAAGTTTTATGATAAAGCAAAGGAAGCAAAGAATCGTCTTCGTCCTGGTGAAGTCAAACGTTACGACAAAAAGTTAGGTAGATACGTTTCTAATAAAGATTGACGATATATAGAATATACTACCGAGGTTCATCATGCTTGCATTTTTACTCCCAATAGCATCAAAGGTAATTTCTGATGCGGTCAAAAAGATTCCAGAGAATGAAGAATTGGGTGAGAAACTCATTGAGATTTGTCTTGTTATTCTTGCTAAGGCAGTTAAGTTGACTAAGACAGATATGGATGATCAACTTCTAGAAGTTGTTTCTAAAGCAATTAAAACACGCGAAGAAGCAGCAGAATGATTCAAAGGAGACCAAATTACAAGGTCTCCTTTTTTATAAATATCTTATAGCAAATAAATTTTCGGAAGAGAAACATGGCACTCTGGGGCAATAATGATAACCTGAACTCTAATGGCACTGTGACCCTTGACTACAGCACTAACGTAGTAACTGGCACAGGAACCACTTTTGGTGCAGCAGGTGCTGGACATACTGAAGCACAAGTTGGTGATATCATCAGATTTGGAATTAGAGACGCTGATACATCTAATGGGTTTACTACTTATTTTGGTGATGCTGTAATTGTTGGTATCGCAAGTACAACTCAATTAACGATTGGATCGACTGCGAACTTAACTGGTGGTGCAATTGGACCAATTGGCACATCATTTACTATTTCTCAGTGTCCTAAGAGCACTATTGTTGATTCAAATTATAGTCAACTTAATGGTGACAAGGACACCTTTGTTTATGGTATTTCTACCACTGGTGCTCAGAATGCGAATGCCACTGCATATGAAACTGGTGTAGGTTGGGTTGGTATTACTACTTACACTGACCAGCACGGAACTCTGAGAGTTAAGAAAGAAGTCTTGGTTGCAATGTCTGGAATCACGACTGGCAACGTACCTGCTTTCCCTGATGCTAAGTAATTGATACGTAATGATATATGATTTTTAATGAGTTGAATGAGGATAACTTCCTTTTGTTTGCCATTAAACATTATGAAAATCCTCAAGCGGTCACAAAGGAAGATTTTGATAGGGATTTAAATCATTTCAAATACATCAAAAGACTATTGAAACGATATAAGAATACAGGTCAACTTAAGACCCATCTTCTTTTAAATCACTTTATTATTCTTTATAACATCTTTGGTGAAGCAACAACTCCGATGTTATTTTTCAAAATCGAAAGAGAATTATGGTCTGCCATGAAAAGCTTTATTGTTTTTCTTGGCAGATTTCCTGAATATCCACATTCTGATATTCATGATATTCAAGTAGATATGTTATGTTTGACTGAACTTTACAAAATCTACAATGCAAAACAAAGCAATTGATAAAGTATTAGACATTATTCGTTCTAACTTGTATGAGCAACCAACTAATAATGTTGGTGGTGGAAAGATTGCTGGCACTGTTGAGGCAGGGGACGACCCTCCTGTCAAAAAGAAAAAAAGATATATCTATCAAAAGGGTCTAAGAAAAATGTGGAAACCCGACGATGGAAGAAGAAGTTAAGGTTGCAATTCTAGAAACAAGATTAGAAAACTTTGAGACACTAGTCACAAGGTTAGACTCTGCCATAGAAAAAATTGCAGAGGTAAATAATAATGTGTCTAGGATGTTAGCCGTCCATGAGCAGAGAATTACGAAGCAGGAAGAGATCGACGAAATATTGTTTGATAAGATCGACAAACTCCGTGATAAAATGGACAGCGATCATGACAACGTTACTCAACGATTATCATTACTGGAACGGAAACTTTGGATTGGCATCGGAGCACTGGGAGCAGTACTGATAATTACTAATCCGCAATCCATCAAGATGATCAAACCATTGCTTTCGTCAGCAGAAAGTGCTATAGTGCGACCAGTGGTAGCGTCTGTGAATGAATCACGTTGATTCAAAGTTTATTAATCTTCTTTCCGCAAAACTACAAAGGTTTAAAAGAGTAAAACCAAACCTATACAACTTTCGGTGTCCAATTTGTGGAGACTCGCATAAGAATAAGTCAAAGACAAGAGGTTACCTTTACTCAGTAAAAGCAGATGTTAACTATAAGTGTCACAACTGTGGTGCTTCGATGACGTTTAGTAGTTTCTTAAAAAAACAAGATCCTATTCTTCATAAACAATATGTGTTTGAAAGATTTAAAGAGGGTAAAACTGGTCGAACAACAGTAGTAGAAGAACCTAATTTTAAGTTTGAGGCACCTAAGTTTAAGAAGAAACTGAAGTTGCCTAAAGCATCTGAAAATCCTAAATCTTCTGGATATCTAACTGCAAGACAACTTGATCCTGATAAGTTTTATTATGCACAGAACTTTAAAGAGTTTGTAAACAGTCTCAAACCTACTTTTGATGACACAAAGCATGATGAAGAGAGAATAATCATTCCACTTTATTATGAAAAGAACTTAATTGGACTTCAGGGG
>TARA_R100000278_G_C5477184_1_pt1 | contig 10223 bp, 17 predicted proteins | sample TARA_R100000278 | Tara Oceans TARA_R100000278 (sample SAMEA2620755) | marine metagenome | biome: marine biome (ENVO:00000447); feature: deep chlorophyll maximum layer (ENVO:xxxxxxxx); material: "saline water (ENVO:00002010), including plankton (ENVO:xxxxxxxx)" | depth 66 m | reverse complement strand
TCGACAGCACGTTCATGTAAAGCATCCTCAGCACCATGTAATCTCCTGGACTCACGTTCTTGTTTGGCTAGTTCATATAATTTTTTGGTAGCTTTACATCTATTCAATGCACCATTCTGGAATACAGACCAGGTAGGAAAGCCAGCCTTACTTGTGACAACTAACATTTTACCACCTGCAGCTATGCCTTCCAGGGCAGCACGGAGATCCTTTCTATCTTTTTTACAGTCATCAAATATAGGAAGTTCGTTTTCTGCACGTTCAATATCTAGCCAAGATATATCCTCTGCAGTTTTCATTCTCTCTATAAATTCCGTGCAGGATTCAGGCACTGGTGCCTGATCTCCAGAGATAAATAATCTTATACCTTTTTCGTAACGATATGGATGTGGTAATTCATTCATGTCTTTCTTTTATAAACAATTACCATAAATGTAAAGGAGTAATTATGGGATTCACATTTGAACCATTCAGTAATGTTACCTTTAAAGATACTGCAAGAAGTAAAGATTGTGGCAAGCACGTTGGCTATTGTCCTAATTGTAACTTGATGTATGGTGACAAAGAAATTAACCACCCTTGTGGAAGATGCGGATACATTTTAACCAATGGTGAAAAGGATCATAGCGATGAACAGTTTAGTGCAGGCTATGATGAATATTTATATAAGAGACAACAATAGAAAAAGCAAAGCTCTGCGGACAAGTTATAGAGCTTATGCTTTTTCTTGCGATGCTTTCTTGGTGTTTTTTAATATTAAGGAGAAATTATTATGATACAGAAAATTAATCATGATCAACTACGAAGGTGTCTAGTTCTTTTGTGGTTGGCAGATATACCAGCTTGTATAGTTGGTGATGTAGGTACTGGGAAAACTACAGCGGTAGAAGACTTAGTAAAAGAACTAGATACAAAGATGGAAAACAAATTTAATCTTTGGAAAGTATTTCTTGGTTTAATAGATGCTACCGATATTGGTGGTATTCCAATGAAGAACCAAGATGGTAAGATTGATTATGCACCACCTAGATGTTTGCCATTTGGAACAGACGAGAGTGGTATTATATTTGGTGATGAGTATGATCGTGCAGCACCAGATGTTCAGAATGCTTTTAATCAGATTCTGTTAGGAAGAGAAATACATAACAATGTTATTAGTGATAATGCATATGTTATATTAGCAATGAATGGTGAAGCAGATAGTTATACTACACCATTATCTAAAGCAGCTAGAAACAGAGTTTGCACTTTATTCTTATCACCTATTGCTGGTGACTCTCATTCCCAATGGGATGATTGGGCAAGAAAGAATAATGTAAATAGTTACGTTAGAGGATTTGCTAGATACAGATCAGATCTAATTAAAGACGATGTTGAGTATAGTGAACTTGCTATGATTACACCTAGATCCAGAGATATGGCTGGTAGAATATTAGATAAAGTTAATGAAGTTGACTTTAAAACAGATGATATATTATTGCCTTGTCTTGCAGGTGTAATTGGTACTGCAGCTGCACAGGAGCTGATAGCTTTTATGGATCAAGAATCTAGTCTACCTGATATTAAACAGTTGTTAGATAATCCAGATAAGTTTGAAGACATGGCGGATGATCTGTATGACAGACCTGATATAAACTTTATGTTAGGTATATCAATTAGTAATTATGTAACAAACAATAAAAATTATGGTGAGAAAGCTATCAAATTCTTTACTGAAAAATTTCAACCTGAGAACAGAACTTGGGCAGTAGATAATATTGTGAGTAGTAATCCCAACATAATAACAACTCCAGAGTATAAGAAATTCTTTAATAAACAAAAGACTCTTATGCTTGATTAAATAGAATCGGCTTGGTTCATGCCGTTGAATGAACCATTTTATTTAAGGAGAAAATTATGAGTAACAAAGGACAACTTGTTAAAAAGATGTTAATGGTAAAACTAAACATCTCTTATGATACGGGTTACAGAAATAGTTCTGAGATGAAAGAACTAATTGAAGGAACAAAGAATGTATCTTCTAGTGCAATTAGAACTGGCATTACAATGTTTGATAAGTATCAAATTAGTGAGTTTACTACTGCTATTAGTAGAGCTAGAAGTTTATACACGGGTGAAACATTACCCTGGGATTCTAGAAACTGGCGTGTAATACCTGTTAGTGCCTGGAGTAAATTCAAAGATGAGTTAGATACAGCTATTGAGAATGTTAAAGAAGCTTATGAAAAAGTTTTTGATGATGGTTACGATGAACTCAAAGAAGAGTTTGATGATAATATTAAAGGTAGTCTAGATATAGAATTTCCAGATAAGGAAGATCTTGCAGATAAATTTAATATTGATTATGACATAGGTCAAATTGCTAGTTGTGATGATATTAGGATTCAAGGTATTGATCATATCGAAAGAGATAAGATTAGAAACGATATGCAAAAACAATATCAAGAAAAGATGGATACTGGATTAACAGAATTAGCAAGTAGATTAGTTGAAGCATCACAAGACATAGCAATCAGAGCTAATGATCCTAATCAAAAAGGTAAGAAGTATAGCAAGAGTTTAAGTAATATTAATAAACTAGCTGATACAGTAGAAGCATTGAACATTACAGGTAATGATGCAATAGCAGATGCTTGTTCTACAATTCGTACCCAGATAGGAACTTATTCAGCTGAAGCTATTAAAACAACTGAATCAATTAGGGAGAATGTTCTTGAAGCAACTACTAGCATTAGAGACAGCTTATCAAAGGTGTCGTTATGAGTGAAGCTAGAGAACATATAAGCAAAGGTCTTATGCGTATGATGCGTAAGACCCCCTTCTTTACATCTTTATTATTAAGAAGTAAAATTATTGAATCAGAAAATATGGATGCTTTGATGGGAGTAGATGGTACTCATCTGTATTATAATCCTGCAATTAAAGATTTGAACTTAAAAGAACTGGTTCAAATATTATATCATGAAGCTATGCACGTTGCTAATCAGCATCATATAAGAGCTAAGCAATTGCAGGAAAAATACAAGAGAGAAATAAAAGCTGTCAACCTTGACTTTCCTATAACTTTTAATATTGCAGCTGATTTAGCTATCAATAGTATATTGTTTGATAAATATGAAACTATCTGGAGGGAAAGTAATGTCCTCAAGAATGGATGTGTTCCTGGAACAGAACCTTTTGAGGATTTTCCTAACAATAAACCTGTAGAGTTTTACTTTAAGAAGTTATTAGAAGTTGCAGAAAAGTGTGATACACCTGACCCAGTATCTGTATTAGTTGAAATGGAATCAGATACTGACTACAAAGCTCATGCTAATGAAATAAAACATAGCATGAAGTTAGCTGGTCAAGTTTTAGTTGGTGAAAATAGCATTGAAGAAATGACAAACAAGCTAGAGCTAGATATAGCATCAGCAACAATAGCATCAAAAGCAGCAGGTGAGGATCATGTTTTGGTTAATGAGATATTGCAGGAAAGAGATTCAGAAAAGCATTTGAATTGGAGAACAGAGCTGGACACATTCTTTAAACAGGTTACAAAAGGTAGACCTAATTATAAGAAACCTAATAGAAGATTTCCTAATGGTGATTTTATTATGCCTAGTAATAAAGATAAACAAACTAATAAGATTATCTTACTATTAGATACTTCAGGTTCTATGTCCGATAAAGATGTGGCTAAAGTATATGATCATGTAGAACAAATACTTTCTGTTAATGCTGGTGCTAGTATTGAGTTAGTACCATTTGATGATGAAGTATTTATGGATAATATTTATATATACGATAGATCTTGTTTACCTATTAAACCTATAGATAGAAAAAGATTTGGATGTGGTGGTACAAATTTTACTCGAGCATTGAAATATGCAGAAGGAGAAATGCCTCAAGGTATTATTATGTTAACAGACATGATGCCTTATGATTCAGAGGAATTTAAAAATCATATACCTAAATTTCCTACTCTTTTTATCTCGGTTTTCTTGTTAAATTATAGTATAAAGTTTAAAGAAAATTATTGTGTAGAACCAAGATGGGCTAATATAACCTATCTAAAAAAGGATGATTAGATGAATTATACAAATAGAACTGGCTTATCAGATTCAATTGCATCAGCAGTAAAAGCATTTGCACAAGATTATGATAAGGTTGGAGACTATTCTGTAACTACATTAATTGATTCCCCAAGATCCAAGTTACTTACTGAACGACATGGAGACAAAGTCACAGAAGATGTTAGTGATTTACTCTGGTCGTTCTTTGGTAACATGGGACACTTGATTGCAGAAAGAAATACAGATGCTAGTTCAATAGCTGAAAGAAGATTTATTTACAAACATAAAGGTAAACAAATTAGTTTTAAACCTGACTTGCTTGAAAGAGATCCAGAAGATTTTAATTCGTTTCAGTTAAATGATTTTAAGTTTACATCTGTATATGTTTTGAAATCAGCTTTAAATGGTACACCAAAAGTAGAATGGGTTAGACAAATGAATTTTTATGTTTGGTGTTTAAATAAACTTGGTTTTAATATTACCAAGATTAAACTACATATTATAGCTAGAGATTGGAGAATGTCTGAATCTAAAAGAGAGATTAATTATCCAGCTCAAGCTTGTGGTGTAGTTGAAGTTCCTATATGGGATAAAGATAAAGCTGATAAATATTGCAATGAAAGAATTGATTTGTATATAGAATCAGAAAAGTTAGATGATGATGATTTGCCTAAATGTTCTGAAGAAGAACGATGGGCAGATCCAAATAGATGGGCTGTAGTTAAAAAGGATTCTAAAGCTAGTAATATTACTGGCTATAGAAAAGCTTTACCTAAAGCCAATTCGTTTATGTTAAGATCTGATGCTCAACAATTTATATCTAAAAGAAAAGATAAAGATAATCTTGAAGTTGAGTTCAGAAAAGGTGAAAGTAGAAGATGTAGTAACGGCTATTGTAAAGCCGCTCAATGGTGTAATCAGTTTAATCAAGACATTGCACCTGCATTTTAATAATAGTAAAGGAGTCATATTATGGCAATAGAACAAGAGTACATTGATAAGATCGAAGAGATCAAACAGCATGATGATCAGTTAACTGATTGGGAAAAAGGTTTCGTATTCGGAACTGAGGATTCTACACCAATAGATACAAGACCTAGTTTGTCTATATCACAGAAATCTATTGTAGATAGAATCCATGATCAAAGGGTTCAAGGTAAGAATAAAGAACCAGTAAATGAAATTAAGTTTTCAAGTGATCGTGTGGTTGCAAAGAAATCTGAAAGCAATACATTCCAAGTATACATAGATAATAAACCAATGGGTCCGAGTGTCTCACAAAGAGAAGCTACACCTGTTGTAGGTTGGTTATCTGAATGTATTGATAGTTTAACAGGGGAGGTTGCCACATCTAGTGGTGACGCATTCTAATGTCTGATAAGATGCTGTATGTAGAAACAGTATCTCATGAAGCATTAAACTTAACTGAAGATATTGTTCGTCTGCAGATTGCAAAGAAAGCAATTGAAGATTTATCAATGACAGGAAGGATTGATTCTGATCCTGAACGCATTGATAAAGACGAACAGTATGAAGTTATCAAAATGATTAATGGTTTTGAAAGAAAATTTCGTAGTGCTTTAAGAGATATTTATCTAGAACCAAGAGGAAAAAAGGTTTATGATAGCCTTAGAAACAGAATTAAAGACGAATTAAAAAAGGAAGGAGCATTCGATGAAAACGTCAGAGAGTGTTAAAGAAATACTACCTGCATTACTATCTGTTACAGATAGTATGCAAGCAGAAAAAGACGGTAAGAATCCACATTTTAGATCAGATTATATGACGTTAGATGGTATTCTTAATACAGTTAAACCTATATTAAAAAATGTAGGTATTGTTATATTGCAATCTATTGATGATGATTCTGGTTTGATACGTTGTACAACTAGATTAATTCATACAAGTGGTGAATATGTTGAATGTGATTCAATCGTTCATGCAGATAAAATGACACCACAAGGTTATGGTTCAGCAATAACTTATGCAAGAAGATATAGTATTACTACAGCATTAGGTATTGCAGAAGCTGATGATGATGGGAATGCAGCGGAGGTTGCTTCGGCACCAAAAAAGCCAGTAAGTAAACCAAAACCTAAACCTGCTACTACCAAAGTAGAACCCAAGAAAAGCAATGGAGTTCTATCAGAAGAAGTAGCAGATAAAATTATAGCTGCATTTGATCCTTTAGGTGTAGAGATATGGGATCTAGAAAAGATTGCAGGTCCACATCAAAAATGGACAGAAGAAACTAGAGTAGAATTATTAGCAAAATTTAATTCTCTTAAGTCTGGTACTATAACAGTAGAAGATTTACTAGGTAAGAAGTGAGTTTGTTAATGGAAAGTAAGAATATATCTTCAGAAAATTTTATTATTGGTTCAGTTATAAATGACTATCCATTAGTAAGAAAAATTTCTAATGATTATAATCTAGATTCCACCCACTTTGAAACAGCTGCTGCTAAAGAAATTTGGCAAGCAGCTGAATCTTTTTATTCTCAAGGTCAATCTGTAGATGCAGCTGGTTTAATAGAGTTTGTTGAATCTAATAAACCATCTGTTGATATAGATGCACTTACAGCTGTAGTTGTTGACTCTATCAATGTTGCTACTAATAAAGAAAATATTTCTAGACACATTGAGAATGTTATAAACAAACACAAAAGAAGAAAAGCTACTGAGCATTTAACTAAAGGCATTCAATCTATTACCAATGGAGAATGTCTTGATAATATTATAGCTACAACAAAACATCAGCTTTCTAATTTAAAAGTATCTATAGATGAAAAGTATTCTATAGAAGATACAATTAAATCAATGAAAGATAATTATATTAATATTAAAAATAAAGGATGCTCTGGAGTAACTAGTAGATGGAAACAAATACAAGACCATACTACTGGTTATCCTTTTGGTAAAATAACTGTACTTGGTGCAAGACCTAAGATGGGTAAATCTACATTAGCATTAAACGAAGCTATATATTCTACTATAGTTAACAAGATACCTACATTAATTTGTTCTATTGAAATGGATAGAAGCGAACTGTTAGAAAAAGCAGGATCAGATATTGCAGAAGTAGATAATAAAAAACTTAAACTCGGTGAGTTAAGTGTAAAAGATATAGATAAATTTATTAAGAATGGACCAGAAACTATTGCTCAATGTCCTCTATACATAGAAGATTCACCTTCACAAACAGTTGAATCTATATGTTCTAATATTAGAGAGTATGTTGCAGACCATAAAGTTAAGTTTGTTATTATAGATTATCTACAAATCATATCATCTACACCTGGTATGTCTTTTCAAAACAGAGCTTATGAGATTCAGTATATGACTAATCAATTAAGAATTGTAGCAAAAGAAACAGGAGTTGCTTTAATTTTGCTGTCTCAAATTAGTAGACCATTTAAAGGTAAAGATGGAAGTACGCAGGCACCTATGCCTGAAATGCACGACTTAAAAGATTCAGGTGCTATAGAACAAGATGCATATATTATTATGTTTATTGGTCCACCTACAATTACACCTGAACCTAAACCTTCCTGGATTAATCCAGGTATTGAACAATGTACTGTCAAGATTGCAGCTAATCGTGGCGGTTCATCTGGTGAAATACATATGATGTTTCATAAACCATTTAATAAATTTTTATCAATGGTTGAGTATCAATCATTTAAACAAAGGAAAAACAATGACCCTTTCTAAGAAAGAACAATATAAAAGATTAAATAACTATACTGAAAATAAATGGATAGAAGTATTAGAACCTATTACAAATATACATTTAAAAAGAAAGTTAGCTTGTATTTTATTTTGGGATTTTTATGGAGAGATAGATAAGAAATCTATTTATCTTAAAAGATTAAGTAGAGAATACTTTCCTAAAAGTCATGACATCTTTGTTACTGAAAATGAATTATATAAAGGATTGTTATCTATAGGTTATCCTGCATGGAGAGCTAGGATTAGATCAACAACACCTAAAACACATTAGGATAATTATGGCAAGTATATCACCAACACAAAGAACTCTTAAAGCCAATAAAGATCTTGGTAGAAGATGTGGTATTGTAGAACGTTGGCAGCAATATGGTGGCAAGTTCGGAGTACGACAAGATCTTTTTGGTTTTATAGACATCATAGCTATTGACGAACATTATGGTATTGTAGGTATACAATCTACAGGTCAAGATTTTTCTGGTCATGTAAAAAAAATTATGGATTTAGAAGAAGTAGTTCTAGAATGGTTGCATCATGCACCATTAGAATTATGGTCTTGGCGTAAAGTTAAGAAGGTTCGTGGGGGTAAAGCTATGATATGGAAACCAAGAGTTGCTGACTTTTATATAGACAGTAACAAAAAAGTAGTCTATAAATTAGTAGACAAATAATCCGTTCAACCGAAAGGTCGGAAGTACCACATAGTGTGGGAAGGAACGCATCGTAACTAGGAGAATACAATGGCAAACTTGCAATATAGAGGTGCTAAAGTTGTTCAAGAAGAAGCGATGAAACAAGATCATGTAGCTTCATATCGTGGATCAACTTATAACACAAAAGATATAGAAGCACAGCCAACAGCTACATCTGGTAATTACAGAGGTAGTAGTTGGAAAGCTTAACAGGAAGGAGCTTCGGCTCCTTTTTTATTTTAAGGAGGTATCATGAGCTTTGAAGAACTAGAAGCATATCTTATGACATTATTAATAATGGGCTTTATAGCAGTCTTATGGGATGCATTTACCTAAAGAAAGACAGGGGTTTATGGAATATCTATATTTAATAATAATATTTATTTGCGTACCATTATTAACATGGATTACTATATCCAGTACTGCAGAAGATAACGAGCAAATGCAAGACAAATGGCACGATAACAATGAAAATAAAACTATTTACAAAGATCTTTAGTGACAACCCAGATAATAATCTGATAGTATACTTTCTTTCATTCGTTACTCTGTTAGCACTACTGATAGAGTTGTTAATTATATTTAATTAGCGACTCTATTTTTTTTTCAATAAGGAATTAATTATGGCACAACTATGTAAATATAATATTGTCCACAAAGAAAGTGGAGATACTGTTACTGTTGAAGTAAATGGATTCGACAGAGATAAAATTTTAGAAATAGCTGGCAAAGAACTGGGCAAATTTTTAGATCCAAATGTATCTGGTCAAGTAAGAATACATCCAGCATGAATTTAATATTTATTTACTGGTGCTAACTACATACCTTCTGCTTCTATTACAGGTACTTCAGCAGTAGATGTTTGTTTAGATTTAATAGATACTTCGACTTCAGCATCAAAGAATTTATTTAATACTATATTAAATACAGATACTGCATCTTCTATTGTCCAGCAATGTTTGTCTTTAATTCCTACTATTGATTGATCATCTTCTATAGTAATCTTAATCATTATATCTCCTTTATACTTATTATACATCCTTTAGGTATAGCTATCTTATCAGCTATATCTAAACTTTTATACTTACTAGTTAGTAATCTAATATAAATTTTGTTTTCAAATTCAATCCATCCTACTGTAAAACTATGTTCAGGTTCTATTGCTGCATCAGTATTAATATCAGCAGTAATATCTAGCCATTCTACTTCTACTCTTTTTCCGACCTTAGTTTTAATTTTACGCATGATGATTTCTCAATATTTAAATATCTTTCACCTTGATCGTAGTACTTCTTTAGCCATTTAGGAGTTTTAACAAAATAAATTTCACCTGTTCTGTTTTGTGTACCATCTTCAACTTCAATTAAAGCTATTTTATTTTTGCCTAATTTATTCATACATTTAGGACAAATACCAAAACCGCCTTTAACTATTTCTCCTTCAATTAACTCTTTCATTTCCCATGATCTATCTATTGAATCACATTCAGGACAATGAACCATTCCATCTTCTTCTGTATCAGGAGGTAAACCATAAGTAACAAAATTACAACTAGGACAAATATATTTATAATTCATATTTCCTAAAGGAACGTTCCCTAGTTTGTATTGATCTTGACAGATAACGCACATATTAACAACAGGTCTAATGTTTGCGCCAAATTTTGAATGAGGTTCTATTCTTTTAGTCATTATAAAACTACCCCGTCAATTATTCTTTTGTTTACTACTGCAAATTGTTTACCATAT
>TARA_R100000278_G_scaffold32510_1_pt1 | contig 10283 bp, 26 predicted proteins | sample TARA_R100000278 | Tara Oceans TARA_R100000278 (sample SAMEA2620755) | marine metagenome | biome: marine biome (ENVO:00000447); feature: deep chlorophyll maximum layer (ENVO:xxxxxxxx); material: "saline water (ENVO:00002010), including plankton (ENVO:xxxxxxxx)" | depth 66 m | reverse complement strand
TTCCATAATAGCATCTTTCATCTTGCCTTCAAGATTACTTTCTAAAGTTTGGTCATTAATTACTTCGAGCATATTCTCGACTCTAATATCTGTTTCCTCATCAAGCTCTTTCTTAAGTTCTCTAAAGCGGGCTTGAATTAAATCATCAACAATCATTGGATCAACAACTTGAGATGCTTGCATAATTTCAAGGGCAGCCTGTTCAGTTAATTCTTTTTCAACCATAGGTTGTTTAGCAACCGGAGTTGCCTGAATAGAATAAAATTTTTGACCAGGTTGAAATAAAAGGTCTGTGATTCTTGAGTAGGCCGCTAATACTTTTGTTCGGGTAAGGCCCACATATACTTGGGATCTATCTCCCTTCTCTTGAATGCGGTGTAAAGTTTCGGGATCGTATTGGCCCATAAAAGCACGAAGGTCTTCAATCCACTCATCCTCTATATCGGATCGTGCATCTTTATATTCTTCGTATTTGCTTTTGAGTTCATTGCCGAGGGTAAGAATAGATTCTTCTATTTCCCCCGTTTCTGACATGGCTATCCCTTCCGGGGTTAAATTTTTTTTATCTAGTTCACTCATTTAAAAAAACTCTTTCTTTTTTCGTTTCGCAATATTAATTCTACTTTTGCGTGGCATCGAATTTAAACCGAAGAGAGCAATCGCATACGCCATGATCCTATCATCATAACATCCCTGTTGTGCATTTGTAATCCCTCTTGCGTCTATAACATAAGTACGCATCTCATTGATTAAGTCTGCACACGCCACGCCAGACTCTCCCTGTCGTAATAAGTGTACTAAGTTATCAATAATTAATGGTTTTGTCTTGCTTGTTGTTAAAAAACCTGCTCTACGGGTAAGGCGGTCTACATAAGCATCGTCCACCGCTTGTTCAACATACAGGTTTGGATATCCCATATCTTGTAGTTTTCTGATGGTGGTTAGACCGTGATTGTTTCTCTCAATCAAAGTCCAGGCCCTATTATAATAACTCGCAAGCTCGCCCACCACTTCGGCAAAATCAAACGGATCTATATGACCATGCCAAGTCGCAACCTGGTATCCCATATGATCTAAAACTTGGATGCAAGAATAATCACCATGCTCAAGGCCCTCGGAAACATCCACACCAATACAATACCGATGATCAGTTTTAGGATGTTCAAATATTTTTAATGCACCGTGAGAATGTTCTAAGAATTCATTACCTCTCATGTTGCCACGCCAAATCGGGGAATAACATTCATTGTAGGCTTCATCTATAAACTTCGGCTCTACAAATAATCGGCCACTTGTGAGGAACGCCTCCTGCGGGGTAATCGGGTACTCTTGTCTAAATAAGTCTTCGCCTCCGAGGTCGTGGATCTTAGATCGCCTAAAGTTTAATTGTTCATCGTCCAGATTAAACATATTCGCAAGCACCTCTTCCTCATCTGTCCTTTCAAAGTATTGATCGGTCTTACGCCTGTATTCGGGCATCATACTCCAAGGAATAAAACATAGATCCCATTCGCCTTCACCTCGCAAGGATCTCATGCACGCATCATAAAACCATCCGCCTGCCCCATTGGCGGTAGACTCCAATAATATCTCGGACTCGTTTTCGGGGACGGTCTGCAGCAAGCCGGGGATAATATCCGCATTAGGATAGAAGGCAACCTCAGAGCCATGTAAATAGTTCGTAGTCCAACCACGCCCAACCTCGCTGGTGCGGGCAGTCGCAATACGCCATCGTGATCCATGCGTAAATTGAAGCGAACTCGTGGTGGATTCCTTCAGATCGGGTTTGACGAGTGGGTGCGGGAGGTTATCGTAGAAGTTTCTCACCATTCCAAAGATCGCTTTGGTCGAATCATTCAAGTGCGAGACCACTACAGCGTTCTGATTTTGTTTGGAAACCGTATGCCAAAACCCACGGGCCTGACAGTAGGTGGATATTCCTGTCTGTCGAGACTTCAATATCAACATCCTCACCCGATTTTGTTGAGCATACTGTTGAGTGATTTGTCTATCTAGTAATAGTTGGGCCTCATTGAACACAAGGGGTACAAGTTTTCCATGTTTGTCGATGATATTCAGACAGTTCTTAGAATAAATGTTAAGGGATTCCTTAAATTTATTTATAATTTTTTTGACTTTTTCGTTTTCGATTTGCTCACTCATAAATAAATTACCCCCCCTATGATAACTCAGGAAAGAAAGAATGTGGGAAAGGGGAGGTAGTGTATATATGTATATACCGGGCCTGGCCGGCACCCCCGCCCATTCCAAAATGACACGATGTCAGTTTAATATCTTGGCCTCTAATCCCTTTTAAATAAACATTCTTAAAGAAAGTAAGCACTAACTTTTTAACATCTGGAAAAGAAAAAAGAAAAAAGCACAACCTAATTAAGGTGATTCTTTATCTCGTCATTTAGGTCTATTGAATCGAACCAATTATCTTTCATTGATAGTTCTATCTTTTGATTTGCGTCTAGCATGTTGTAATACTTCATCAACAATTCTAAGGCCCTTACTCGTGAGCTTGCATTAGCACCCGTAGTTGTGCCTAGGGCTTCCTCTTTTAAGCGTTCTATAAGCTCGTCCTCGTCTTTTAGATGCCTTTCCTTGATCTTTTCCTTTTCTCTGTTGATCATCTCCTTTATTTCAACATCTTTCAATAGACGAGAACCTTGGGAATAAGCCGTTTTTTCAGAATACCCCGTCAACTTTGCGGATAAAGTGGCGTTCCTTGTCTTAATGTAATGATGAACAAATTCCTCTTTTCTTTCCTGTAATGGCTTGTTTTTTGCTTTCATTGTTTCCTGCTCCTTTATGTTTGGCGACTCTCTCGCACCATTTAATTAAATCTTTATTACTATGTACCCATTTCATCATATTAATTGCATAGCATACTAATTGTATGTTCTCTATTATATAGCCTCTCTTTGGGTTTATTCTATCAATTGATATGTTCTTGTAATGATATCCTGTTCCGTCTTTTGTGTGTGTCATTTTTTCCCCGCTTAAGGCACACCGCCCTTTTTGTTTGTTATATAGCTTTATTAGTTGGTTAGCGTCAATCTGGAAAATGTGGGTTTCTTTTCTCTTATACTTTAATTGGCTTACTAAGTGCTTTATGAATCGTTGGGGGTTTTTTCCTTTTCTTTTATTTCTTTCCCCGTTTGCACAGGGGCGACAAGCTCTATCAGTGTATTTTTTACCGTTTGGATTAATTCCCGTATAGAAGTTCTCGAAGGGTTTTAACTTCTTACAGGTTTTGCACTCTTTAAACCCAACTTTTTGGGAATTGGTCTTTGATAACGATTTTAAATTCATCAACGCCTTTAAGAATGTTTCTAAATTCATCCATTGCTTTTTTGGAATTTGATACCGCCATTTGATTTCCCATGATTCCCGTCCCTAATAAAATACATCCGTTGGAATCCCTCATGGGATAATTCCCAACATGAAATAAAATATAAGTTCTGTTTGGTACTTCTTGGATCTCGAAAGTTTCCCCAAACTTTTGGGAACTGTAAGCCTTAACTTTATATTCACCCGTTGGAATGCATGAAATTGATTTTTGATTATCTAACCAAGGGCGTTCCGCAGTATAAAAAGAATGTTCTTTTATATGGAGTTCGCCTATCGTTCCGTGTGGATGATAGGAATATCTATTGAGTATGGCCTCAAGCTGCTTTTTAAAGAAAATACTTCCCCGCCCCGCTTAAAATTAAAGTAATACCAACTAAAACAACCCTTTCAGACCATGAAACATAAACATTATTTTTCGATTGAACCTTTTCCAAGTTTCTAAGCCTTAACTCATGATCCTGTAAATCATTTTTTTGAGATATGATTCTCTCCTCAAGTCTTGGCAAGATTCCCACCATTTCACGAATATGTCTAACAGACTCTTCAAGGCTTGTTAATCTCATGTCTAACTTTTCTACTTCCATTATTAAAGCGTTTATTGTGATTTATAAAAGGTATTCGATATATAGCTATTATTCAAGCTATTAAATGGCTATTAATAAAGCCTTGTCTTTGTCTATATGGTAGAAGGGTTCTTTTAGGTGTGGGGCGTTGGTTTTGGTTGAGTTTTTTATTTTCCCCGTTTTGGCCTCTCGAACTATGCCCGCATCAATAAGCCAAGCGTAATCCATATTATGATTAAGAATTACAAAATAAAACGGGCACGCTGGAAAACTTTTTATCCATTCTAAAATTAGCCTTTCTTTTCTTTTTGGGATTCTTATCTCTTGCCATGAGTTTGGCCAAACATCTAACCACTGATTTTTGATTTCAACCTCAAATAAATATTTTTTATTATCTTTATATCCTGTTAGATCAAAAGAATAATTTTCATTGTCTTGGATGCCGTGAAAACCTCGTTTAATTAAATAATTTTTAAGTGTAGCCTTCGCCCTGGAATCGTTAATTTTATAACTTTCAGCGTCAAAAGGCCTGTTTTCGTGTTGGTACATTCAAGAGAATATTAATTTATTTATTGACAGATTGAAAATAATGATTAATATTGTATACATTGTATATAAATAGGAGTACACAATATGAATTATAAAATAGAAGAAATAAAAGAATACTTTCAAGATTTTCTCAAAGAGAATAAGGAATATTTAGAGGAAAATAATCCAAGCACTTGGAAGGATGATTTACATCATGAAGCCTTTAATACTGATTACTACATTATAGGAACATATCAAGCCAAACAATGGTTGGGAGATATGGCCTTTAATGTTATTAATCATATTAAAGAATATGAGCAAGAAAATTTTGGCGAAGTCTCAACAGACTTAAGCGATCCTGAAAGAGTCGTCAATATGTATGTTTACATCATAGGTGAGCAAATCGTTTGGGATTACCTCTCATCAATTGAGGAGGTTGCATAATGGAATCAATCAATAAAAATCAAGAAACTTTTAAACCTCAAGACATTCAATTGGAAATTAGGTACGACCTACCAAATGGACAATATGGGGTTTTTACTTTAAAGCATATGTTTGGAGTTATTGACGAAGAAAAACTTTTAAACCATGTGGGGCGATTAATAAATCTTGAGAATCAAGAAGAAATAATTTCAACACTATTAACCAAGGAGGGGCGTAATGGCTAAACCAAAAACTAAAGTTTTTAATTTGCGGATTCGTGTTGAGTATGTCGCATATTATCAAATAGAAGCGGAGAACCTAGAACAGGCGGAGGCCTTGGCAAGGGATAGGCTAAGCGAAGAAGTAAACGACCAAGTACAGGGAAGCGAAGATATAACGGAATACGATCCCAAGGAGTTTGAATAATGACTAGAAAGCATTTCATAAAACTAGCGGAACTCATCAAAAGCAGTTCAACGCTTGCATATGGTAGGCATGGCCTAAGGCATGTCTTAGAGCGTGGGGATTTTATGAGTGGCCTTTGTGATTTCTTAAGGCAAGAAAATCCTAATTTTGATGAGGTTAAATTTAGACAAGCAACAGGCGAAATTATAGGAGAAAAATAATGAATGTAAAAAGTCGAAAGGTAGGCGAGCAAATGAAGGAATTCAAAGTGCTTGAAACTGTCACCATAGTTCGTGAGGGCTATATCAAGGCTAAGAGTCTTAAAGATGCAGAGGAGGAAATTGATTCTTTTGGATATTTTGAAGACCTTGATATAGATATGAGTCAAACAGAGGAATATATAGATAATAGGGAGGTGTTAGATGAGTAAGGTTAAGTTTAATGGCCAAAGATTGGCGGAAGAGTTAAGGGATAAAATGTTTGAAAGGGTTATTGAACTCATGCCAAATGTTGAAAGCGGGGATGTTGATCCTTGGGAAACCATGCTAATTGATCAAGCTATCGAGAGATATGTAAGTCATTGGGTAGATTGGAACGGTAGTGAGCATTATGAGGTACTAGACAATTATGAGTTTAGTAAATTATCTAAAGATGAAAGGGAGGTACAAAGTGTTTGATGTTTTTCAATTTTTCCCCGCCAAGGGGCGGTACGGTGAGCATTGCAAAATTGCTTCTTACAGAAACAAAAGCGATGCAATTAGAAGGGTTCAAAGTTGTTGGGAGAATGGCCATACCGCAAGGTATGAGAAAAGAGCAACGGGCAACAATTGGCAAAGAATTTATATTGAGGAGAAAGGCGATGAGTAATGATAATTACAAAAGGGACGAGCACGGGAATATGTATTGGACTGAGTATTACAAGGACTTAAATATTCCTAGTGATTGGGAAAATATTTCTTATAGCAATGATGAGTTGCCAAGTTTTAGTTGCAATGGCTATACCATTTGGATTAACTCACCACTTCTTGAAGAGAGAAAAGAAAACTATTTAGGTATTGGTTTTAAAGATTTATCTAATTATGAAGATTGGATTTATGCAATTACCTATACAAGAGATTATGGGGAGGTGTGCAGAGAAGATGAATTTAGAACCTGTAATTTTGATGAAGTTGTTGAATTTGTTAATAAGCCTACTCTTTATGGGTTGATTGGCGTTTTAGAATATGAATTCAATTACAAATTGCCTTTTAGAGATTGGAAAGATGAAGAGGTAATTAAATTTATTAAGGACTTACTCAATGGTAAGACTGAATATTTCACAAACGAAACATTTCCAAGACAAACATTTATTAATTTTATTAAGGAGGTAGCGTAATGAATAAGATTACATTAAAAAATATAAAACATTATCCAACGATGAGTGAGGAAACATATTGCTTTGAAGCGACACTCTACGAGGATAATAAAAAAATTGGAAGGGTATCCAATAGAGGCGTGGGCGGTTGTCATGATTTTGATTTTAATTTGAAGAAGTGGCAAGAACTTGATCAATGGTGTAAAAATAATTTACCTAAATGGAAACTGTATGATGATGAGGAGCATGACACAGATTTAGAAATGCATATCTCTCATTTAATTACTGAATATTTAGAAAACCAAGAATTAAAAAAACTTCTTAGGAGGAGTGTTATTGTAGTTGATGATACTTGCTCAAATGGTGAAGTTTATGAATGGAAATTTTCTAAATACAAAGGTAAAGCAAAACAAGAAGTAATTGGAGGGGTAAAAAATCATGTTGAGAATAATGATAAATTTAAAAACCCAATAGTATTAAATTCATTGTCCTTTGATAACGCCTTTGAAATTTTTACAAGAGAGGTAGCATAATGGAAAAAATAGTATTTACTGAATATTCAAAAGACAAGGCAAACGCAAAAAGAATTGCAGAACTTAAAGAAAATATTGATCTTTATAAATCTGAAATAAAAAGATTTAAAGAAGAGTTATCAGAACTTGAGGGAGGTGAATAATGGCTAGACCAAAACTTAATTATAAAAACGCAAAGAATACAGACTTAATTTATGGCTTGATGTTGATATGGAAGCAAAGACAAGATTCGTATTCAGAAGAGGGTGATATAAAGGAATTTATGCACGAAGATTATATTAAAGATTTAATCTTTGACTTGGATGAGTTGTGCACAGAATATGCAGTAGACTTTCATAAAATCCTAGAAGATCATTTAAAACTTTTTTGGAGATCATAATGGAACTACATGAAAAGTATGGCCTTTATGGATGGCATAGCGGTGGAGGTTGTTCTCACTTTGCATATGACATTCATGCAGAATGTGAACTATGTTGGCTCATTAATGATGTTTCTGTTTATGTAGATAATGACAGGGCATACTATGAACCAAGTCAAGGCTTTCCAACAGATGAAAACCAACTTTGTGTTTTTGGCCTTGATATTAACTGTCTTGACTCAGATGATTATGAGAATTGGGGAGAGGACACTCTTAAAGAAGTTGAAAATCTTTTATATAAAGAAGTACCTAATAAGGTAATGGTTTATTACGGAGGCGTTCAGTTTCATGCAACCCTTAAAGAGGGTGTTCCTATTATGAAAAGGGTTAGTGAAAAATTAAAAATTAGATGGAGGAAATGCGGATGAAATATAAGGTAAAACTAGAGGTAATTGAAACTCACTACTTAGACATAGATGCTAACAACAAAGAAGATGCAGAAGAACAGGCTTATAGTTATGGCGTCAATTCACTAGATGCACACGATACAAAGTTAGATGTTATTTCAGTTAAGGAGAACGAAGATGAAAGTATTTGTAAAAATTAGCCTTGAGGAAGGCTTGGTTGATGATGTAAAAGTATATCAAAAAGAACCAAATGATCTTAAAGACATGGATGAGGGCGGAGATAATGGTGATCTATGTTATGAACTAGAAGTTAAGGAGAATAACAATGAAAACCTATGAAGTAAAAGCATATGCACTTAATAAAATTTGGTATGAGGAAACTTATAGCGTAAAAGCTAATAGCGAAAAAGATGCTAAAGAAAAGGTTATGAATTATAGCGATGACGCTGAACTAATCTATGACCGACAGAGAGATGTTGATGATACTAGATACGAATTTAATATTCATTCAGTTAAGGAGAACGAAGATGACACAGTATGCGGATAAGGTTAGGGCAAGAAATCAAGAGTTGGTTGATGAGGCCTACTTTAATTCAGTAAGCGGGATTGAGATTGTTATCAATAAACCTGAGAACATCGAGCACATTAACACTTACTATAACAATGGTAAAGTGGTTCAGTCTTATAAAGATAAACGCAAAAAAGATCAGATAATTAACGAGGCTTGGGTTAAAATATAATCCAAGAGGTTTTATGTGGAATTATTAATATTTGTTTTAGTTGCTTTCCTTGTTTGGAACTTAGGTGCATTACTGATTGTTCTAAACAGGGATAAGTGGTTGGGGCATATAGATTTTTTTAAGGAGAGGAAAGGTGTCAAAAGAAAAGGTAATCCTAAAGGTAGAAGAGTTGTCAAGAAACCTAATACAAAACGATCCAAACCTAACACTAAGAGGCCTACAACAAAAGCTAAAAAGTCTAGGGTACGATCAAGACGATAAAACCTTACTCGCTTTATTCTATCAAGCCAAAGATTCTATAAGTCAATCTAAATAGTAAAAATAAACTTAGTTTTTTAATAAGTTCGTGTATTGAATGGTATTGCTTTTTTGATATGCTAGTAAGTTCCCATGTTAATTAAAGAAGCCATTACAGAAATCGCACAACAACTTAAATCAAATGAACATATAGACTATTCTGATAATGGCCTATTAGATAATTTATCTAGTGATCTTACTGAGGATGATATTAGGTTGGCTCTTAAAGCCCTAAGAGTTGTTTGTGATGTTGTCTTAAAGGTTAACTAAGAACTTCCCTTTCTCTTTTTCTTCCCCCGCAAAGGCGGTTCTGGAATCTTCATCCAAAAAATTGGCGTTATTCCTACTGTTTCTAAGAAGCTCATAGTAGAAATCTTATTAGTATTGGGTGACATCAACTCATAAAACCCATGTTCTCCATCACTTGATAAAGCATAAATTAAACAAGTATCATCTTTTGGCGGTGGCTCATCTTTAAAAGAAACCCATTTTTGTTTTGATCTATGTATGTAAATTAGTTCAGACATATCTACATATTAAGACGAAAGGTAGGCTAGTATCAAGACGAAAGGTAGGCAGCATTAAGTCGAAAGGTAGGTTCTATTAAGTCGAAAGGTAGCTAGTGAAAAGTGTGTTCTAAATTTGGCCCGCTAGTATCTACAATATCAGTTAACTCGCCTTGCACTTCTAGGCCCTGAGATTCAGCTATCTTTTCTGCAGCTTCGATGTCTTCAGCTATGATGTTTGGCCCGCAGTAAGTTTTACCATGAACCTCGAATTGTGTGACAAATATTTTCATGTATCTAAGTTTTGGGCCTGGGCTTTAGCAGACTCAAAGTTCTCTCCTAGTTTTGTCCAGAGGGTATCTGACGCTTCTCTGTATATCCACCCTGTCGTTTTATTCTTTCTACCCATAGGGTTCTTTGGAATCCATCTGACAACAGGATCTTTTATCCCCACAGTTTTAAGCTCATTGGTAAGTATCTGTTTCTTATTCATTGCTTATGTGTACCCCACTATAATATTCTTCGTAAATTTCTCTAAACTCTTCTAGTGTTGGGATGGGGATGTAAATTTTTTTTCTTTTCCCGGCTTGGATGCGGGCCTGATTTAAGTTACCTATGTAGTTTTTGTATGACTCTCTTAATTGTTTTTCCGTATAGAGTATCATCTTTTGGGAGGGGACTTCTTTGATTTGCCAGGTCCCGCCCATAGAACTCTCCTAGCCCAATAGTTTGCCGAGAATTTGTCATCCTTGGTAAGCCCCCCGCTTTTGTTTCTAATGCCAGCAGATCGTGCAAGATAGGACTTCCTA
>TARA_R100000278_G_scaffold123277_1_pt1 | contig 10302 bp, 11 predicted proteins | sample TARA_R100000278 | Tara Oceans TARA_R100000278 (sample SAMEA2620755) | marine metagenome | biome: marine biome (ENVO:00000447); feature: deep chlorophyll maximum layer (ENVO:xxxxxxxx); material: "saline water (ENVO:00002010), including plankton (ENVO:xxxxxxxx)" | depth 66 m | reverse complement strand
GGCTGTTGCTCAAAAAATATTAGGGCCTAGAATAGACAAGTTAAAAGCAGAAATGGATGCTATAGCGGATAATGCTGTTAAAAGATCTGAAATAAAACCGATTGAGGAAGAAGTTGTTCAACCAGAAGTTGAAAAACCAATTACAGAAAATGATATTAATGAAGCAAAAAAAATAGCTTCATATGCTATATCAAGAGACAATGAATTAACACTGGAAGAATTAAGTCAGGTTGCTGAGTTAATACCTGATCTAGATATTAATATAAGCACAGACAGAGATATTAAAGCAGATGAATTACTAACTAAAATTAATGATTATGCCATACAAAGGGAAACAGCTGATAGCTTGCAAGATACAAGAAAAGAAGGACCTGAAGGCAGGCCGGAAAGTGAGATGGAAGTGCCACAGCGACAAGAAGAAGTCCAAGATGAGAAGCAGGTAGATGAAGATAAACCTGAAGATGAAGGACCAAGTGAACCACAAATAGAAGTAGCTGGAATTACATTAGAAGATGTTAAAAGAATATTAGGTGAAGACCCATCTACTGAAGACGTATTCTTTGAAGGTAAAGGCATTAAAAATAAGATAACTAAAATAAAGAGACACGTTTTCTCTAGAAGAAAATTCTTACCTAAAATTTGGAGTGACCTAATAGATCAAAGAGATAATCAGCAAGCAGCTGATTTGTTTAGAGCTGAGAAATTATTACAGCGATATAATGACAAACTAAAGAAGCTGCCTAAATCTCAACAAGAAGTTATTAACAAAATAGGTGGTTTATATTTATCTGGTGGTTTACCTAAATCATTTTTAGATGGTGAAATATCTAGAGATGAGGCCATTACCGAAGTGGAAAATCAAATTGCTGATTTAAACTTACAGTTAGAGCAAGCCGATAATGAGTCAGAACAAAGAAAAATTAAAGATCAAATAAACAATGGTCTTGACTTTTTGTTTTTCTTATCAGATATGGATGCGGCTTTGAGCGAAAAAGGAGGTCAACTAGTTCCAGATGATGTTATTGAGATTATAACAGAAATGAGGGATATGATAGATAATTTTTCTAAAAGCTTGATATCTGATCCAGATGTAGAAATATCCGAAAACAAAGCTCAAACCATAGAAGAAAATCTTGGAGAGTATGTTAATAGAAATTATCAAGTTTATAATGATGCTAATTGGAAGAATAATGTTAGTGAAGAAGTAAAACAAAATGCAGAGAAGTTTTTCTTTGATCAATATATGAAGTCTTTTAATCAACAGCAAGAAATGTTGGAGATAGGTCCAGAAGGAGGAACTTTTACGGATCCTATTACTGGTGAAAAAGTAACTGTAAAAGCGGAATCAAAAGAAGAATTAGAAAACAAACTTAGAAAAAGAGCTAAGAATAAGGTAATATCTATTCTAAGTAAAGAAGGTGCTACTCAGGTATTAACAATATCTGACAGTAAAGGTATATTAAAAGAAAGAAAAGACATTCCAATTGAAATAAGAATGTTGATGGGAGAGTATGGTGATACAGGAAGTAAGTTTGTAACTACGGTAACTAAACAATCGTCTGTATTAAGGAATGCTCAAATGAGAGGTCGTTTTGTAAAAACAGGTCTTGATAATGGTTTCATATTTAAAACAGAAGAAGAAGCTTTAGATAATAGTGAAGAGGATCAACAATATAATGCTAAAATAACAATAGGAGATAAAACATATTACACTGCTCCTAGTGTGGCAGCTGCTTATACTCAAATGAATAATGCACAAAAGTCTTATGACTTTTTATTAAACGTTTGGTTAAAGGCAGCTTCAGTAGTAAAGTGGGGGAAAACTATTGGCTCTCCAGCTACTCAAAGTGTAAACTTTTTATCTAACACAGGTTTTGCGGCTGTAAATGGTCATTTACTTGCTCCGGGTGCTGGTAAAGAAGCTAGGCAAACATCGCTTTCAGAGTTGTTTAGTTTTTGGACAGACCCGAATACAAAAAAAGAACAGCAGGAGAAATACGCTAGATATATAGAACTCGGTATAGTAAATCAAAATATTGGTTTGAATGACATCAAAGAGTTTGCAAAGAGAGGTGAGGAGAAATGGCTTGAAGACCAATTAAAAACTAATTCTAGTTGGAGGCAAGCTTTTCAATGGGCTGGCAAAGGAGCTGAAAAGTTATATGAGACAGGAGATAACTTTTGGAAAATAAAAGGGTTTGAAGTAGAAAAAAACAGATATGCTGATGCTTTATACGGAAAGCCTTTTGAAGAACTAACAGAAGCTGAGAAAAAAGATGTAGAGAAAAAGGCTGCTGAAATAATTAAAAACGTATATCCTAATTACTCTAAACTACCAGAGTTTTTAAATGAAGCTAGAAGATCAGCATTAGGCCCTGTATTTAGTTCTTTTATTGCTTTCCAATATGAATCTTATAGAACTATGTTTCAAACTTTAGCTTTAGCTAAACAAGAAATGAAAAACCCGAAGTTAAGAGCAGTAGCTGGTAGAAGAATTGCTGGTGCATTGAGTTACTATGCTGCAAAACAAACTATTCTTGGAGCGTTAGCTTCTTCAGCTGGTTTTGCGATAGGAGGTTTAGCAGGAACATTAACAGGTGTTGATGATGAAGAGTCAGAAGAATTATCTAAATTAAGAGATAGATACTTGCCAGAGTGGAGTAAAGGAAAAGGGTCTGCTATATTCACCATAAAAAATCAAGATGGAACATATAGTTATATTGATTTATCACAAATGGATCCTCATCAAAATATTGAAAAAATAAGTATGGTATTTACTGAATCAGAAAACATAGCTGATGCTATGATTAATATTGTAAATCAAGGCTTAATAAAACCTTTTGCATCTGGAGATATTGTAGCTCAATGGGCAGTAGACTTAAAAAATAACAAAGACTTCTTAATATACAATCCTACAGATCCAACAGAAGTACAAATGTCAAATATTATTTTTTATACTTGGAAAAAACTAAAGCCTGGTGTTTTTTCTACAGCTGAAAAATTAATGAAAGATCCAGGGAAAGGCTTACTTTCTTTCTCAGGAGCTAGACCCTATGATATAGATATACCTAGGACTTTCAAGCGTAAGGTTCAGGCATTAAGATACGGAGATATAGAATATTTAATAAAAGATGGGTTAAATGATGCGATCAGAGATTATGCGAGAGATGCTAAAGTAGATTTAAAATTTTTAGATGAAAATTTTGATCAGGAATCTCAAACTCCTTTAAGTTTGGAAGGGGAAGAAATAGATGTAATGTTAGATCCATTAACTAAGTCTATTTTTGGGGGTCTTACTTTGAGTGAATATTATGATAAGCAAAACAAAAGATATAAAGAATACATTAATGAAGCTCACTTAGATTACAAAGCTGCTATAGAAGTTTATGGTATGGACGAAAAAGATCTTCAAAAGATTATGAAAGGTGAAGGTATGAGAGACGAAGAGATACTTCAAATTATGAATAACACACCCAAAGATATTGAAACTAAATATGGAAAGCTTATAAAAGCTGAAAAGATAGCAAGTCTTAAAAGAAAAATTAAAAAAGACAAAGAAAAATTAAAAACTGGTGGAATGTCTATTCAATCAACCAATAAATTAAAAGATCAAATTGAGCAGAACGAAAGAAGGTTTGATGTGATGACAGGAAAAACCCAGAAGGAAAACCTAAAAGAAAGACTTTCTCAAAGACCTGATCTTAGAATAAATGAAAACGATTCTCAAGAAGTTAAAGCGGAGAAGAGGAGAAAGTTAAATGAAGAGATTGAAAAAAGAATGCAGATAGGTTATTCTGAAAAAGGATTGTATCCAAAAATAAAACAGTTTAATAGTGTAATTGATATGATACTTCAAGAATGAACTTCTGTATGACAACGAGAACACAACACCTGACATTTATCTATTTCTTTTTTTAATCTTTCTATAGACATACTTCTATTAACACCATCACTTACGGCAAATTCTTTATTGTCTTTTTTGTGATGAAATTCCAATGCTCTAGTAGAAAAAGAAGGGTGAGTTTTTTTAGAGTATCCACATTTTTCACAAGATAATTTTTCTTTATAATTGTACAACCAATCTTTGTTTCTATATCTTAAATTGTTTTTAATTTTTTGATAACACTTTTTACATTTTTGTCTGTAATAACGTTTGCCTTTTTTAATACCTGCTGACCAATACTCATCTTCTGGTAAACTTTTATGACAAGTATTGCAGATTTTCATTGTTTCAAATCTCTAATTAATCTTATTAGTTTATCACAATGTTTATTGACTTGATCTTGTTCTTTATCCATAAGATCTTCATAAATTGCATCAGTGCAATCATTAATTTCCTTCATTACAAAGTTGACGTAATTCACGTACTGATCCATTTTATTTATCCATAGCCTGCAAAAAGCTTTCTCCCATATTATAATCAATTAACTTTATTGATTTATATATATTTCTAGATCTCTTTTTTACATTTTCTTTGTCTGTTTTAGTAGAATCTTTACCTAAATGAGCATACAAATTGCAATCAATTCTTAACAGTTCATCTATTTTTTGGCGATCTGACCAACTTGAAAAATTTAAAATTTTATCTATATCTTCATAATTATAAGGCAATTCTCTCATTTTTTTAATTGTAATTTTAATAATTTATTTTCTCTTATCAAATTTTTTACTAATCTTTTTAATTCAAAAACAGTGAAATTTTCTAAATCTGTTGATTCAAGATTCAAAGAATCTAATAATGTTTGATAAACTAATTGAATTTTTGAGTCATATGTTAGTAAATTTTCTATAGTTTTTTTACTATGTATAGCAGTAGCGTGGTCTTTATTAATGAATTTACCTATTTGATCATAAGTCACATTTAAGCTGTCTTTTGCTATTTTAACAAAGAACCCTCTTGCTTCTACATTTGGTCTTTTTCTTGTCTTTTCATCTAGACTTAGACCGTATAATTCTTCTATCGTTTCCTTTATTGTTTTTAAATGATTCATTTAAGTATTTGTTTATAAGCATTAAATCTAGATATCTATCTGAACTAACTTCTTTAATATCTATTAGTGCAGCCATTGGTTGTTTTTCAGAAAAAAATGTTTCCACCTCTAACTGAAAAAATGTAGGAACATTTGCTGAATGAACTACCCCTCCATAATATTCAACCTTATACATATCTTCTGGTAATGCAATGATTTTTTGTTTATTATTTATTATTTCTATATTGGGTTTTATTTGGTGAACAGTCTGGTTTATTAAATTAGCTATTTTTAGAGAAACATCTAAATCAAAATCAATTTGTAGTTTATTTATAAAGTAGTCTTCTACTTCATAAATCATCTCCTGTGTATACTTCTGTTTCAAATCCATACTGCTCAAGTTCTTTTATTCTAAACTTTTGTAACCCTGATAATTTTTTTCCAGGGGTTTTTATCTCGGAAAACAAAACTTTTGCTCCTTTTGGGATTGCAATTATATCTGGTATTCCATTTTTGTTTGTTAATTTTAATTTGATAACATAATATCCTTTAGCTTCTAATTGTTTTATTCTTTTTAATTGTATTTTGCTTTCTTTCAATATATAACATTCTAACATTTGAACCCAAATCATAATCGTTCGGGTATTTTTTAACTAACATTTCTATTTCAATATCAATGTTCATTGTTATAAATTTAGTGAATTATATTTATGTAGTTCATAAAAATATTTAGTAATTTTTTTATTATTATTAAACTCTGTTCTATATGGAGCAAATTTAGGAACAATTTCTGAAGTAATAATTTCTTCTTTTAATTCTTTTAAATCATACATATATATCCCAGATGAATCTTTAACTAAATAAAAAGGATTCTTGTTAAGAGCTTCGCCTACCATTAATAAATTATAAAACTTATCTACTTGTATATAGTGAGTGTCATAAACAACATCTCTTATTTTAATTTCAATAATAGATTTGTCAGTGTATGCGTCAAATATTTGATAATCATTTTTAGTAGGTTTTAAATTACTATCGTGTTTATTATTGATGTCTTTTATAAGTTCAAGCTCTTTTGTTTTCAATTTATTTTGTTTTTATAACTTAAATAAGCTCCTTCAATATTAAATCCAGAGCCACATTTGGTGCAATCTCCTTTAAAATAGTTGATATACTCTTCTCTAGGAATGCAATACCAATTGTTATTGTATGGGTTAAAATGATATATTAAATTAAACTGATTCATAATCTTTTTTAAAATGTCTTAAAGTATAATCTTTTTTATTTGAAACTGCTTTATATATTTTAGACTCTATACCTACATCAGAAAACAACCAATACACTTTGTTATTTAATCTATATTTTGTAGTCATACGGTCACGACTTTGCCAATAGCTGGTCGCACTAAAGTCTATATTATAATAAACTATACAGTCTGCATTTTTAAGTGATATACCTTCTCTTCCACTCACTATTTGTAAAGCTATAACACTTCCTTTATTGCTGTCAAATGAAGGAAGATCAAATACTAATTGATCACCAAATACTTTTTTAAGTGCATCAAACTCTGCTTTAAATTTATAAAAAACTCCTATACGTTTTCCTTTAAATTTTTCTTTTATAAAATTAGCTTTAGATAAGTCAAAAATTCTAGTATTACCACTTTCAAATTTTACTGTACCACTATAAAGCTGATGAAGTTTGGACATTAATTTAACAGGTGTATCAGCTAATATAATTTCATCATCTATTTCTATAATTTTTTCCTGTTTCAACTCTTCACACATTGCGTGTACGTATGGATCTATTATAACTTTTAAAAAATTTTCTTTAATCTTACTTTTAAATCCTGCTTCTTTTTGAGAATAAGATAAAGTAAATGGTTTCATTTCTTCCCTTATATCTTCCTTACCATTAGAATAGTCTACTACTTTAAATCCATTTATCATTCTTTCATACTTTTTAACATAATTATCTGCAAAACGATAAAAGTTTTTACATTTTTTAAATGGATTTTGAGGACAACCATACACCTGGTGATAAAATTGCGAAAAACTCTCAGGAGTAGGAGTACCTGATAAAAATATGACATAAGGTTTGGAAGTAGTTATTATCTCTTTAACAAACTTAGCTCTTTTGCTTGGTTTTGGAAAAGCTCCTAAACAGTGAGCTTCATCTATAATAACTATATCCCAACCTCTTTTGTCTATATTGTGTAATTGCTCATAATTAGTTACAAGTATACTATATTTGGGTTGTAGTTTTTCATAATCCTCTTGTATAGATGGTATTGCTTTCTTTTTAGTTATAAACAAAACATTGTGAATATTTATAAAGTTGTTGGCTATATCTAAACTGGTAAGTGTTTTTCCTGTTCTAACTTCCATAGCTAAATACACAAACTTATAATGATTTAATATGGATGTTGCTTTTTTACTTATTTCTTTTTGGTAAGTTCTTAACTCCATCTTTTAATATTTTATTTAATACCGCACATTTTTCATAATCTTGTTGTTCTTCAAAATGCTCCAATAAAAAATTTATTTCAAATTTAGTTATTGGACTTTCTGGACTGTGTGCAAACACTATATCTAAATTGACAAGATTAAATTCTAAGTCTTGTAAATAATCTTCTAAAGTTTTACCTGAAACAATTAAATTATAAGAATTTAAAAAAGCTTGGTTTATCCTTTTATGGTCATTTATTTTTTTCATTAAAATGGTGGTTCTATTATTGAATCTGCAGATCCAAATATTTCATTATCAATTATTTTTTCTTCAATTAAAGGTTCTTCAAAAATTATTTTTTTTGTTTCTTCTTTACTGTGTTTGCTTACAATTTGTATCCATCTTCCTTTACCTCCATCTTTTCCTTCTTCAGGATTTACTCCAGATTTATATATGGCATAAGATTTTAACCATCTATAAAACTCTGTTCTAGAAACTGTTCTCTTGGCTTTAGGTGCAAAATCAGGATTATCTGATATAAAATCAAAATACAAATCTTGCTTGTAAACCTTGATTCCATTTTCAAAATCTTCGTTTGGAATATTTCCATCTATTAATCCTACCCACTCTATAAACTCGTGACAAGTTTTTTGTGCTAATTTTTTAATTTTTAGATTCACAAACTTACTTTTAATTAAGCCTTGGTTCATATAAAGTTGAAGACAATATATCATATAGTTGTCAAACTGACACCATTCCGACTTATCCCAATCACCAAAAAGTAATTTTCCAAAATCATCAAAAGGAGTAAAGTTAGAGTTGTAATATTGTGCTAATTCTAATTCCCACTTTCTTCTTTCAAATGAATTGCCATCTCCTTTTATGGCATAGTTTGTTGTTATTGATACTTTAGGTGATTTATTAAATGGTATTTTAATAGCGTCTTTATTTTTCTTTTCCAAAGTCAATCCTTCTGTAATTACACTAAACAACCTTTCAAAATCAAAATTTTTTCTAACGTCATCAAAACAAAGTAATTGAGTATCTGCTGAAACTAATTGATACGGAAAAGATCTTTCAAAATGAAAAGCTTTACCGTCTATTACAACTAGTTTTTTCATATGTTGTAAAGCGTTCATAAATATACCTTTGCCAGTTCCTCCTTCTGGATCATTGCTTAATATCTCATCATAAAGTATTACTGCTGGACAATAAGAAAGATTCTTATATCCGTGCATTAAATAACCTATAGTGCTTTCCATTGAACTAATTCTTTCTTCATTAGATGCAGAAACATTAGAAATAAATTTTTGATAATCACAATCATCGTAATCACAGAAAGCAAACTTTCTAGGTATAACGTGATCTTTCCATACAAAACCTCCTAAATCAATGTAATCAATAGCCTCAACATTTTTAGGGGTTATTTTAACGGCACAATTTGTATAATATAAATATGATGTGTTTTTAGTGTCTTCCATAAATAATGCATCTACTGACGATAACAGTGTGAGAAATTCTTCTCTGAAGTATTTAGTATTCTCAGCAAAATAGTTATAAACATCTACATCATTAACTTCCATTAAATAATTAAGAACATAGTCTTTTATTTCTTTTTCCGTTGTGTTATCAATTAAATTGTTTTTTACTCTTACAAATACATAACTAGAACTTCCTTGTGGATTGTATTTATAAAACCCTGCTTCTTCTAGAAAGTTTTTAAATTTTAAATGAAATATTTTTATTACACCTTTTGAAGATCTGGTCCAAAAATCAGCATTGCTATTTTCTAAGCTAATTTTATTTACCACTTGTTTTATTTTTTCTTCTTCATAATTGTCTTTAAGTTCTGCTATTATAGAGTCTTTAGTTTTACCTTGAATAATTTTAGATTTTATTTCAGATATTTTTTGCGTGTCTTCATAAGACTTACTACCAAAATTTCCTATTTGTAGATATGCAGAGTCTATAGTTTGTTTTATTTCTCTAGCACTAAAAGATGATGATTCATATTTTTTAGCTACAAATTCAGCTAATGATTTAGTAATTCCAAAATCATTAAATGCAGCAGCTAAAATATATAGATTGTTATTCCTTTGACCTTCTTGCATAGGATATTTCTTTTCCCACCAATTAGTAAGTATTTCAATTATTTTACTTTCATCTGTTATTGGTATAGAAACATCACTGGTTTTTACTTCAACTGGTGTAATTTTTTCTAACTTTTCTACCCAAAGTCTAGATTCTTCATTTATATATATTTTAGGATCATAACTCTCGTAACAAACTCTTGATAAGTTTTTACAGGTCAAGTCAAAATGAGTAGAATTAAAATGATCGTTTAATGCTTCAAAAAAGAATACGTGAGAATCAATTTCATTTGGTATCTTTATCAATACTTTTAGCCCTCTTCCTGAAGGAGATATAAAACAACTGTAAACATATTCATCTTTACAGATATCTTTTTTAAATTTTAATAACTCTTTATCGTTTGAGAACTCATCAAAGTCTAAACATATCAAACCACTATGTTCCTGAATAGAGGCATCGTTCCTTTTGCTAAACACACCGCTAAAACAAATAGCAGGTAGTTGTTTTTTTAGTTCATTGATTTCATTCTTGTCTTTTAAAGATCTAATCTTTTCAATTAAATCTTTAGACTTTCCATTTTTTATTCTGTCTAAAGCCACTTCTACTACCCTGTGAAATGGTTGACTTGTTTCTTTTATATTCTTAAATAGCGTAATATACCTCTTATCCATAATTGATTTAATTTAATTGTTTGTGCCAAAAATGACGATTTTTCATCAAAATCTAGCGTAAATATATAAAATACATTTAATTATATAGTTTTTATTTTTTTTATTTTTTTTTAAAAAAAACGTCA
>TARA_R100000278_G_scaffold2602_1_pt1 | contig 10355 bp, 23 predicted proteins | sample TARA_R100000278 | Tara Oceans TARA_R100000278 (sample SAMEA2620755) | marine metagenome | biome: marine biome (ENVO:00000447); feature: deep chlorophyll maximum layer (ENVO:xxxxxxxx); material: "saline water (ENVO:00002010), including plankton (ENVO:xxxxxxxx)" | depth 66 m | reverse complement strand
AAAGCAGAACAAGAACTTATGATTATCAATCAATTGAATGATCTTCCAAAAGTTGATGATACCTTAGACTACATGGCAATGAACAGAACCATCCAACAATATCTAAACAAGGAGGTCGCATAATGGCAACACGAGCAAGGATTGGTATAAAACAAAAAAGTGGTAGGATCATAGCCGCTTATCAACATTGGGACGGTTATCCAGGAGGCTTAGGATACAACCTTTGTGAAAATTGGGAAGATCCAAAGAAGGTCACAGAGGCAATCAAACTAGGTGACTCATCCAAGTGGGGAGTGATCATAGGTGAGAAACATGACTTTGACAAGGCCAGACACGGTTCGGAATGGGAGCATATGAATTGCTATTATGGCAGAGACAGAGGCGAAAAGGATGTAGGCTACAAGATCTACAAAGACGAGGCAGAATATATCGCCAACGGTTTTAGATCTGGAGAACAATATGTTTACCTTTTGAAGGACACAGGTGACAAGGATTATCTTGGTAAGCCAAAGTTCACTTGGTACTATGTTGAAAGCCGATACACAGACAACGGCAAAGAAGTGATTGATGATGCTTTCAAGCCTTTGGAGAGGTATGCGATATTAGAACACATCGACATCCTGAAGAGACATTTAGAAATGATGGAAGAAAGGAAGGTGGCCTAATGTCAGTGGAAATTAGATATAGGTTCCTTAAGGAGACTGAAGACTATCAGAAGAATCCTGATAGAACTAGAGGATACACACAGATAGAAGCCAACTATGAATATCCATTCGACAGGGTGTTGAAAGATTTCTACAGTGATCTGAAAGGCAGAGCGGTACAAATTTTTGACATAAAGAGAGAGGAGATATAGGTGAGTAGACTGAAAGCAATAGGACTATCGATATTGGACACGATATGGTTCGCATCATACACAGTGATTCCAATAGTTGGTATTATGTTCGCAACAGGATTCATTGAATTGAATATGTAAGGAGGGGCAGATGCCCAAAAAAGAAAAAGTTTGGAATATGGGAATTCGAGGCCCGGTGGGGCCTTGGATATGGAATGTTTGGATCAAAGGCAAAAAGAAGCCAGAGAGAATTATGGCATTTGATATACATCACATCAAAAACCAATTGGCAGGCAAACAGATCATTAAAGTGGCCAAAATACCAGAGGTCAAAGAAAATCACAAATACGAACCAATGGGGCCTAAAGGCTCTACCATACATAGGCCAGCGGATTATGAGGCAGGATTCAAAGCGATTAAAGAATGGTTGGATCAAAACGGTGGAATACCAGAAAAATTAAGGAAAAAATTGCGAGAATTTTATATAGATTATGTGAAAGATACTAGATCTAGTGCCAAAAAAAACGGAAGGCACAAGATATAGTGCCATTCTGAGGTTGACCGTATCCGTATCCATGTTATTATCAAGTAACAATGAAGGAGTTGAATATGCAAAAAACAATAGAAGAAAACAAAGACCTACTGAAATTTAATGCAGAAGGAATTGAGCCAGCAGATATGTTTCTGAATGCTAGAGCAAAGGCAGTAGAAGCCGTTGATGCCTATGTTGAAAAATATGGTGAGCCAATGTACTGTGGCTTCGCCAATGTTTCAATACATCCTGCGAGAGGTAGATTTGTGAACATTCTAAAGAAAGCAGGAATTGGTGACAAAGGATTTGGTGGTGGATACAGAATATCCTACTATGATATCATGCCACAGGATCACCAATATGCTCACACTCAATCAATGAGCATAAAAGAAGAGGCCTGTGAAGCATTCAGAGATGAACTCAGAAAATACGGTTTGACTGTTTATGCAGAAAGTCGAGCAGACTAATGACAGGAACTGTTGAATTCGTAATGCAGTCGGCAAGGGCGGTTATGGCCTCCCTTGCTATGTCCTACGAGATTGAAACTGGACATTCTGTGAACGAAACAGAATTAAAATGTATGGCGGAGAACATTTATTTTGAAGGTCGTGCAGAGCCTATGATGGGCAAGGTTGCGATAGGTAAAGTGGTTATGAACAGAATTGACAGCGACAGACATCCTAATGATATATGTGGAGTGGTACACGAAGGTCCTCATAGAGAGAGTTGGAAGACCAGAGGCAAGGATGTCCCAGAACAGGACAGAAAATTTTTTCCAATTAGAAACAAGTGTGATTTCAGTTGGTACTGTGATGGCAAGAAAGACATTGTGTGGGTAAGTTACATGGATGGCACTCCTATTGATAGTAATGCAACGGCCTGGAGAGATTCAATCAATGTTGCTCTGTTTGTGATGACAGGTGAATTGCGAGATGTCACCAACGGTGCGGATCATTATTACAACTACAATATTTCCAATCCGTATTGGGTTGGGGCAATGGATGAAACAGCAGTGATTGGCAATCATAGATTTATGAAGGAGAAAAGATAATGCAAAAAGACATTTTCAAAGAAGACTATTTTGGAACTTTGTTTTCAATATTGGTAGATGAATCGCGTAGACTGATGCCAGAGTTCAATCCAACCGCATTGTTACATCAAACACAGAAGAAGATGTGTGAGGCAGGCACTTGGATCGATGACTTACCATATGGCACGATAATACAATCAGTTCCACAGGAATCAGTAGTTAAGTTGATGGAATCTGTATTGCCAGAATATAGAAGATTGGCGGCCAACTTGATTGATCAATTTATAAATGAATACGAATCACAGGGTGGAAGAAGAGCGGAGATCACAGAAAAATTTGAAAGGATGTACATATGGCGACAGTAGAAATGACAAGACCGTGGAAAGTAATACAGGAACTTGAAGCAGACAATTCGAGATTGAAAAAAGAAGCAATCATTAGAAGAGAGTCCGATGCAGAAAATGTGAGATTCTTCGAAGGCGTCTGTATGGCATTAGATGGTTTCAGGACTTTTGGCCTACAGAAGGTTCCTGTCGCAAAGAAAGACGGTCCGGGTATCACACAATCAGACTTTGACGACATCGTGAGAAGTCTTGAAAGCAGAAGTCTTACCGGCAATGCTATGAGAGATTCTATCCAGGTGTTGTGCGATAGTTCTAAAATGGAAGAATGGAATGATTGGTACAGAAGGATTCTGATAAAAGATTTGAGATGTGGTGTCACACACAAGACAATCAATAAACATTCAACAATGAAGGTGCCTGTGTTTGAGTGCATGTTGGCAGATGATTCAAAGAAACATGAAAAGAAAATGACTGGCGAAGTTTATGTTGAACCCAAGTTGGATGGCGTACGGGTGATAACCATATGTGATGTGGACAAGGATGAGGTAAAGATGTTCTCAAGGAACGGCAAGGAGTTGTCAAACTTTCCTAAGATACTTGAACAATTTGATTCAATGCTGGATCAAATGGCAGAGAGCATGGTATTTGATGGTGAGGTCATGAGTGATGACTTCCAAACACTGATGAGAGAGATTCATAGAAAGGGTGGAGCAAAGACAGATGACGCAGTATTGAATCTATTTGATTGTATTCCACTTTGGGCATTCAAAGAAGGTGGATACTCCGCCAGTCTACAGACCAGGAAAGAGATGATGGATGAATACGAGTTTGGTCCTAACATTTCAAAGGTTGAATTTGTGAGGATGAATTTAGACGAGGACGACGGACAGAAACAGTTCGCAGATTATAACAAACTCTGTATAGACAAAGGATTTGAAGGCATAATGGTCAAACCAATGAGTGGTCCATACGAATGTAAAAGATCTAGCCTTTGGTTGAAAGTCAAACCGTTCATAGAAGTTTCTTTGAAGGTAATAGATGTAGAAGAAGGCACAGGTAGAAACATAGGTAAACTGGGTGCCTTAATTGTAGAAGGGAATGACATGGATAAGTTTATCAAAACCAATGTAGGATCTGGTTTGACAGACTCAGACAGAGAATCGTTTTGGCAGGCTAAGGACAAACTGATAGGTCAGATCGTAGAGATAAGAGCAGATGCAATAACACAGAATCAGGATTCTAAAGATGAATGGAGTTTAAGGTTTCCGAGATTTTTGAGATTCAGAGGATTCGAAATAGGAGAAAAACTATGACAAAAGACAAAGAATACGAAGTTGGTTATGTTGAAGCAAAAACGTCAGGTGGAGCAGTCTTTGAAGCAGGCGTTCGGACATCTAAGAAAGATAAAGCAATTAGAAGGATTGCAGAACCTATGATGAAGAAACATTGGAAGGACTCTGTGACTAACCTACATAGAATTTATAAAGTTGCAGAATATCTTTATAAAAGAAGCAAAAGATAAAAAGGAGGACACACTATGGCAGATATAGACAAACTGTTGACTGACATCGCGTTAGAAGAAGAGAAACACGATCAAGAAGACTGGTACTGTGACGATTGTGAGCACGGGCCAATGGCAGAGAAAGAAACACATTGTTCGAGATGTGGAATAAAAAATCAACATGGTAGGTATGATGAAGAACTTACAGGTTGGGAAGATGAAGACATTGAAAGTGAGGTAGAAGAGATATGGTAAAAGTAATGACACAGGATGTGAAAGATAGAATAGCAGATCTTGAAAGACAAAAAATAACCTTAGAGGATCGTTTAGAAATAATTTCTTACTCAAACAACCTAGTGAAGATGCATCAAATTGAAGAAGAAATTTTTGAGGTTGAAGATACAATTAAAAAATTATTAGCCTAAACTTCAGATATATAAAACTGATGTTTAAAATTGATCTATTTGAAAATTATCCAAGCGAGCAAATAGTTGCTTCAGATCTAATAGAACCATCAAAGGTAATGAACATTATCTTCGCTGGAGGAACTTTTGGAAATTTTTTAAGATTCATTTGCAATAAGTTTTCAAAGAGAACCGCAGACATAGAAGGAGATCCTTTTACATCATCTGGTACCTCGCATAATTGGGAGATAAACCAAACAGGAATTGTAACACGGTATCATCATTCATTTATTCGAAATCATTCTAAAGAAAAAAATTTACCTGTTTGTCTAATTTTGCCATCTTCACAAAAACATTATCTGTATCTTAAAAAAGGTCAATGGTATAAAGGCAATGATAGAAAGATGTCTCCTGATGATCTGTGGTCTAAACCAATTGGTGATCTACATTCCAGATATGAAGATCAAGTCAAAAAAATCATTCAACTATATGAACTAAAAGAAACTTCATACTACACTTGGATACCTAAATTTATAATCAGAGATTGGTATAAACTTGAATTTCTTCAACCTTTATCCAACACTTATCACTATCATTGGTTTGATACCTTAAAACAACATGAGTGGTTTGCAAGACAAAAAACTTATCATCTAGATCTTGAAACATTTTTTAATTGGGACACATTTTTAGTTGAATTAAAAAAATTAGATCACCATTTTGGAATTGATATAGATTTTGATAGGCAAAACGAAATAAAAGATATATTTGATAAAGGACTTAGTTTGGACTCAATTAGACAAGATGCCAATTTGGTTAACAACATATTAGATAACCAATCAGATGCCAGTTTGGAAGGCTTGGATGTTTCTATGCAGGCCTATATCTATGCAGAAATTGAAAAGCGACATCCAGGCATAATGGCTCCGCTCACAAATAGATTTTTCAGAGACGGAGACGAAATACGCCAATTCATAGAGTATTATCCCAATTGGTATCGCCAAAAAAACCCAAATCTTCCTTAACCAATAGACAAAAAACTTCCATTTTATGCGACTTTTTGCCAGGTTGACCGCATGGTAATCCATGTTATACTGAAACTATAAACATTAACAAAAGGAGTTGAATATGTTTAAGAAAGTTGAAAAACAAATATTAGATTTCGCAAAAGAGACAGGTCTAACAGAAAGAACAGAAATAGTACACGGAACTCTATATGTAAAATTATGGGACCATGTAGAGTGTGATAATTTCCATAAAATGATTAGAACTTTTTACAAAAAACAAATTGAAAACGATGGTGGCGTGAACATGTATGCCGTAGGAGATGAGTTCGCTTTTGATTTTGTGCCAGAAGACAGAGAAGCGCCTGTTTTCGTAGAGCCTTACTCAGATGAGACATACTCAGGCAAAGAAGAAATGGATCCTGCAGATATAGATGAAGAATACGGCGTTTGGTCTGAATTCGCAGAAGAAGGTCTAAGAGAAGACGCAGAAATAGACGTGGCTTTAAATTTAGAAGCAGAGTCAAAGAGAGGCAAGTAATGACAAATAAGATCAACCTAGTAATAAATTTATCCATATTGGCTTTATTGATATACCTTGCGGTGTCTGTGAAACAGTTGCAGGGCAAGATGTCCGCAGATACACTATTGCAAGACAGTTCTAAACAGGAAACAGAATATGTGATCAGAACTTTGTTGAATCATGTGCTGGATGATATAATTTTAGAATATGAGGACAATGAGTAGAGCCAACAGAGATATACCTTTACAACATCAATTTCTGGCTGAGATAATCAGAAGAGATTTGAAAAGGCATGACTGGACATTTAACATGAGTGATGATCACTCTGTATGGCAGAAAGGCGAGAAAGAGCAGAAAGAAATAAAAAATTTGATAAAAGATGCCTATGAGATTGGTTTCGATCCCTGGAAATTGTTTTATGAACATTATCCAGTAGACGGATGTGACTCGCCAGAACATTATGGTATCAAAATTAATTGGGAAGAGGCTATGGATCGAGTGGCTTCTGAGGCAAACAAGGAGACAGTTCAATGAATAGATTAAATTGGATACTAAAAGAAATATACAAAGATGGCAAGAAAAATTTTATGTGGATCATCAAAGGAGCCGCAATCACACTGGCAATGATCGCATTGATCAAAGTGCTGATCGCATTTGACCTACGAGATTGGTTCTTGCCCATAGTGGCAGTGGTGGTTCCTGTGGGAATGTTGTACCATTGGTATTCAATGAGTTATGATCAAGAACAGAATAAGATCATCACAAAATTGAAAGGCAAGTGAGGTTGACCATATGGTAATCCGTGCTATAATGAATATAACAAAAGGAGTTGAAAAATGGACAAATTAATTTATAACAAAGACAAGCCACACAAAGACATTGGCAAACAGAAGTTCAGAGTGAGAAAGGCCTACACCGCTTGGGTAGAATATGATGTGGTTGCAGACAATCACGACGAGGCGATTGATGCTGTGATAGAGCATGGTGGTATCGACAAGATAGTTTGGTCAGAAGGTTACCACAACGATGAGCCTGTTGAAGTTTATGCTTCAGACTACAATGTTGACTCGCAGGAAAGTTTTGAGGCAGAGAAGGTTGCGGAGTGTGTTCCATACGAAGACGCAGACAGCATTGATTATTCTGATCCTAATTGGAGTCACGATGAATTCGAATGGGGCAGATTACCTTTTCAACCTGCTTATCAGAACAAGGAGGAGGCGTAATGACATTCGCACAAGGCATGGGCATGTTCGCAATGGGCCTGATAGCATTGGGCATAGGTTCCATAGTGTTTTTATACATTGTGAAAAAATTTAACCTGGGAGGAAAAAATGACAGATCTAAATAAACAACCCAATCCACCATTTCCGGTGGAGATCATAGACACCAAGCCTGTGAAAGTGGTCAATCAGTTTTCTGGCCAATCAGTGATGCTGGAGCCGGTGGCCCTGGCAGTATATGACTGTATCAAAGGCGCAGAAATGCTTCAGGACTACAAGATGGTGGAAGAAGGCTTGGAGTGGTTCGGTAAACACTATCCCAAAGAATATATGGTGTTGTTGGACTAACAGAATAAAAGGAGGAGATATGAAAAAGATAGCAATCGCAACCGTGTTCACACTATTCACCACAGTGGCTGTGGCAGATTCACCGCAGACTACATCTAGTGTTATGGAGTGGATACAGGCACAAGCCAACAAGGTGGTGGTGTTCCAGACCAAAAGTTGGGCCAACGGCAAGGCTCAGTTGCAGAGGAACAAGGAACAATTGACAGGATTCTTTGATCGACTGAATCTCACAGAGACCGAGGAGCAGTAGAGGGGGAATATGCTGGGGCAGGAACCTTTCAACTCATTCAACTCGCCTGCCCTGGCATTTAGTTTACCAAACAGAGTTGACGTATCGCGGAAAGGTATTATAATAGTACATATTAACAAGGGAGGATATATTGAAAAAGTATATTAAAATAGAAGTAGGCTCTTACAGAGGACAGGACATGTCCGGTAGAGTGTTTCCGATCATCAAAGACTATCAGCGATTCTCCGGCGGCAAAGCAGGTGGATTTGTGACTGTGGACTGTTCGGAGTTTGAAGGCTTTGAAGGCCTGGACAAGGCCAGAATCAATGTGCCTGACATAGGCAGTCTCACAGTGGTTCCGGAAGGCCAATACATCATCAACAGAGACGAGATCACACAGACAGTGGCACAGGACACGCCCGCAGTGACAGAGAACGAAGAACAGGCCATAGAGCGTATCGCGGCCAGATTCAGCATCCTGGACGAGATGGCAGATGCTGTGGCCACATCCAAAGTGAGGGCAATGATTGTATCTGGCCCTCCCGGCATTGGTAAGTCGTATGGTGTTGAGAAGGCGTTGGAGAAACAGAACATGTTTCAGGACATCGCAGGCGACAAGCGAAAGTTCGAAATGGTGAAAGGTGCCATGAGTGCGATAGGCTTGTACAAGAAGTTATATGAGCATAGTGCGAAAGGTCATGTGGTGTGCTTTGATGACTGTGATGCTATCCTATACGATGACTTGGCCCTGAACTTGCTGAAGGCCGCATTGGACACCACTCCGCGTAGAACCTTACACTGGAACACAGAGAGCAGAACACTGATGGCAGAAGGCATGCCTAACAGTTTTGAGTTTCATGGCGGTGTGATCTTTATCACCAACATCAAGTTCGACAATGTAAAGTCCAAGAAGTTGCAAGACCATTTACAGGCCTTGCAGAGCAGATGCCATTATTTGGATTTGACGATAGACAGCATGAAGGATCGTATGCTGAGGATCAAGCAGATCTGCCGTGCCGGCATGTTGGAGAAGTATCATATGCCCGCAGACGTGGAGCAGGACTTGATACAGTTTATCATAGACAACAAACACAAACTTCGTGAAATATCTTTGAGAATGGTGCTGAAGATTGCGGATCTTTGGAAGATGAAGCCGGATGGATACAAAGCATTGGCAGAGAACACTTGCATGAAGCCGGAGGGTCAATATGGATCGTAAAGCGATCATCGTCAACATAGCATTTGCCATCATCTATTTGGTGGCATTTGCTGGCATCATCATAGGCAGTCTCAAATACATAGGAGCGATATAAAGTGCTGATAGAATTAATAGTGCTCAGTTCAATTGCCACAGTGGTATATGAACTGGCCACATGGTAGAAAGGATGCAATGACACCGTTGGAAATCATAGGTGCTGTCACAGTTGCTTGGTGGATTGTGCAGTTCATAGTGCCAGGATTATAAGATTCTTTGGACCTCCCTTCAAAGGATACCCCCATTCGCAGGAGACCGCGGTGGGGGTTACTCATATGAAAAGATCGGATTACATATCACTCTACCTGCTGGTGACCATACTGAGTGTGACCGCAGTGAATTATCTATATAGATTATACTTTTAGTTGCCATTTGGCGATGTGGGTGTTTCAGCCTATAATAGTAGTATAAAACAGCAGTTGACAATTCTTGTCGATATGCTACTAATCAAGAAACACTAACAAAAGGAAAAAAATGAAAAAAAATGAACTGTTTGATGATATGCTGACACACGCCAAAGGTGGAGATATCTATTTCACTTGTCCAATGCGATCATTACCCTGGGCCGATTTCACAGAATGGTTTGTGGGTAATATATTATATGATAATGCAAATTGGAGTCCATTGGTACATGGTCCAGATGTGTACCTTAGGCACCATGAGACAGGAGAGAGATTGGTTATTGAAGTAAAAAGCAGAACAGAAATCAATAAAAAAGATGCTTGGCCTAACACAGTGACAGTGGGCAATGACACCGCCAATAAGTTGAAAACTGGAGACAGATTTGTAGTTGTGTATTATGACAAGGATTACAGATTTGGATATATTATTAGGCAGAAACTGAGTCCGTCTGGTGTTGCCCAAGCAAAGGCACACTATAACAAGATAACCAAAAAAAGCAGTAAGGTGGATCTAATGCCTCAACACTTTGATGATGGATTTAAGAAGATATTATTCGTCAATAAACTGGCAGTGAAGCGACATTTCAGAGCCGGAAATAAACACAACAAGAAATTGAAAATGGATCTACTTGCCAGTGATAAAGAGGTACTACCATACAAGTTATCAAGTTGGTAATTGGTAAGGCACCAAGCGACCCGCGTCGAAGACGATGCGCCAGCAAAAATTTTTCA
>TARA_R100000278_G_scaffold13997_2_pt1 | contig 10411 bp, 12 predicted proteins | sample TARA_R100000278 | Tara Oceans TARA_R100000278 (sample SAMEA2620755) | marine metagenome | biome: marine biome (ENVO:00000447); feature: deep chlorophyll maximum layer (ENVO:xxxxxxxx); material: "saline water (ENVO:00002010), including plankton (ENVO:xxxxxxxx)" | depth 66 m | reverse complement strand
GGACTACGATGCACTCATGCAGAGGAAGGCTGAGATAGGTTCTCTGAAGTTTACAAGAGAGTATCTCTGTGTTCCAATCTCCACTGGAACTGCTCTCTTCAATCCTGAGTTCATCGAGAAGTGTAAGAACAAGGACTACATTTTGAAACTAGGAAATAGAAAAGACAAGGGCTACAAATACTATGTCGGTGTTGACCCTGCTATCTCAACTGATGGTGACTATAACGTAATCACAGTTCTAGAGGTGGATGAGAATAAGAACAAGGCAATCGTTCATGTTGACAGAGCCAAGAACATAGAGTTCAGAGAGAACATAGAGAAGATACGTTTGATTGGCAAGGTGTTTGAGCCGGAAGAGATTCTATTTGAGACTAACACATTCGCAAAGGCATTCACACAGGAACTCAAGAATATGACAGATTTGAATGTCAGAGACTTCAACACAACGAGGAAGAAGAAGCAAGAGATAATTCTAAATCTTCAGATGAATATAGAGAATCAGAAGATAATCATGCCGTATGGTGACAGTGCAAGTAGAAGACTGACTGGTGCGTTGATTGAGGAGTTATCCATGTTCTCAATAACAGCATCAGGGAAGTTCGAGGGAGTTGGCGCACATGACGATTTGGTTATGAGTTTGGCACTTGCTAACGCTGCTTCACAAGGAACGGGAGGACAGTTTGTTTTACTTGATGACTTGGACATCTTTGATGAACCTACTACTACTCGGCGTAGTGTATCCGGTGTCATGGGTATCAACTTTTGAGGTGAAAGTATGAGCGAAAAGGGAGACAAACTCAGGGAAGCAGCAGAACTCGCTGACCAAGAAGCAGAACTCCAAGAGAGACAGAAAGAACTCACAGAATCTCTCAAAAGTCAATGGTTGGATGAGCAGCCACTGACTAGTCACTCTGAAGTTATCAAGAGATTCTCAGAGGAATACAACATTGGTCTCTCAAAGGCAAGGAAGGAAATGAGAACCCATCTGAAAAAGTATGAGATAGAAGGTAAGGACATTCCTGATATGATAAAGGAACTCAGAACTTATCGAAGAACGCTAAAGGGAGAACCAAAGATAGCCGTGACAAAATCAATAGACAATCTAATCAATGCATATTCATCACATCTAGATGAGAATGTCAACAAGATATATTGGATTAAGAAATACAAACCTGCATTGAAGGACTTGACTCTTTCAGAAGAGAACATAATCAAACTGTCTCTTATCCACGATGAAGATACTCGTAGAGAGATAGTAGATACCCTATGCAAATATTGGGAGGCAAGACTAGACAGGGATGGTATGGCATATGGTGAAGAGTATGCTAGGTTGACTAAAGAAATGGCAAGCACCAAGAAAGAAGTCAACAGTAAAATCAAGAAGTATGTAGTTAACATCGGGCCAAAGGAACTAATCAAGAAACACATAGTAAGACTAGTCAGTGAGGAACAAGGAATCTCAGCAAGACAAGTCCACGAAAGACTACCAACCAACTTGTTCAAGAAAACATCTCCTGCTATGATATCCAAGATGGCACGTTCTGCTAATGTGACAGTCGTAGATGGTGCATTATACAAGATGAGTGATGAGATAAAGAAGGACATATATGCCTACACTGCTGCATTCATCGACTCGGATGGATACATAACAATGGATAAGAATCACAATCCAAGAATAGGTTTGGTAGCAACCGGAGACAGAGGTAAAGCCTTCATGCTAGAGATGCATAAGTCACTAGGCTGTGGTAGGCTACACCTAGACCAAAAATCACCACAGGACACCAAGCCAATCAACAGATTGAACTTCTACTCTCGCAATGACGTTACTGAAATACTAAGCAAGTGTATGCCCTATTTCAAACTCAAGAAGAAGAACGCAGAGATACTGGTCGAGTTGCTTCGTATGAAGAAGAGCCACAAGAAGGCATCTTGGTATAACGCTCGCAAGGAAGAACTCTTCAAACTCATGAAGTATGAGAATCATAAAGACGATAAGAACTACGACTTCGCAAAATACAACATTGATATCGATACTGTTGCGAAGTATTACGAGAATGACAAGACAAAAGAAATGGACAAGTTAGAATCCATAGTAAAGAACGAGGTAGAATAAAATGGTAGAAGAAAAAAGACCCTCGTTGTTTCAGCGATTAACACGCAGGACAACACCGAAGCCACAAGACAGAACGATATACAATCCGGGTATTCAGGAGAAAGACACATCCTATCTCATCACAGCCCCAATAATCTATCATGTCACATACCAATCTGTGATTGCTAGAACTTGTATCACTCAACTAAAGAATGAGATATTCAGAAGAGGATACATTTGGGAAGAGAAGTTTACTGCTAGATGTGGTGACTGTGGAAGAGAACACAAACAAGCCGTGACAGAGTGTGTAGATTGTGGTAGTCAGAATCTGATAAAGCCTGATAGAGACCAATTGAAATACATCAAGAGACTACTAGATGGCTATGTAAACAAAGGCGAGCAGATGTTCGTTGATGTTCTGAAGGAGATGGAAGACGACTTGAACATCATGGATGATGCATATATGGTGATGGTCAAGGAGTATTTCGTAGATGGAAACGGCGATATTCGTATGCATCGAATAAAGGAAGTCTATCGTGGAGACCCTGTTAGTATGCACATATATGCTGATGAGAATGGTGAAAGAGGAAATGAGGGATTCACCTGTTTGAACCATCGAAACTTCATCAGCAAGTCAATGACTGACTCCTGTGAGATGTGTGGTTCTGAGTTACATCCTGTTCATTACGTCAATAGGGCAAATGGAAAGGAGCAGTATTTCATTGATGGAGAAGTTCTACACTTCAGCAAGTATGCACCATCAAGACTCTACGGCCAGTCTCCGATAATGACTCTGTGGAATCACATCACCACGCTCATCGCTATGGAGAACTATGTGAACTCATCATACACCAAGGCTAGAATGCCAAGAGGAATACTAGCAGTGCAAACTAGAAACATGGAATCGATGAAGTCCTTTTGGCGTGGTGTCAAGGAGAAGATGGAGCAAGACCCTCACTTCATTCCAGTTATGGGAATAGAAGGCGAAGGGAAAACAGGTGCAGTTGAATGGGTCAAGTTCATGGACAGCCTCAAGGAAATGGACTACATACAAGTCAAGGAAGACTTGAGAGATAGAATCGCTGCCTTCTATGGAGTAAGTAAAATCTTCATGGCAGACAACTCTGCCAGTGGTGGTCTCAACAACGAGGGTATGCAGATACTCGTAACCAATAGAGCAGTCGAGATGGCACAGACGATTTGGAATGAGTATGTCTTCCCATTCATGACAAAGGAGTTTGGAATCACAGATTGGCAGTTGAAACTACCGCCTTCTGAAGAAGAAGATGAGATTGCTAAACTACGAAAGAGGGAGATTGAAGTTAACGTAGCAGCGTCAATCAAGAACCTCGGCTTTGAGGTTGACATGGATGACGAAGGCAGATTCACTTTCAAGAAGCCTGACCCTAAGCCCGAAGCACCACCACAGGAAGGAGCAGAAGAAGAGGTTGAGACTGACCCATACGCAGGAACGGATATCGATGCAAGTCAATTAGGACAATTACAAGAACAGGCTTTGATGGGTGGTCAAGGCGGTGGGGAAACTAGAAACAAACCATCTATGGAAACTGGCCCTGATAAGAGATTCACAGGATTACCAGCAGAAGCAGGTAATCAGAATGTTGATTCACGGACAGAGAGGAGAGTAGGTTGAGCGACATACTTGAGTTTGTCAGGAAGTGGAAGGAAGAGATAGACAAACTCAATGCAGAAACAGATGAAAGAATAAGGAAATACTTGGAGGGAAAGAAGTGAGTTGGTTTGACACAATCAAGGAAGAATCAAAGTTCACTCCTGAGAATCTATCCGAGGAAAAGAGAAGGCTGTTTGAGTCTGAGCCATCCTTCAAGGTAGACTTCCCTGAATACGAGCATCCTGATAACGAAGAGGAACTGCCAAAAGTTCTCGCCATGATGAAGGACAATAAGATTGACGAGGATGAGATGGAAGACCTAGACCAAAACAACAACGAGATGATGTTGAAGATTGTCGGTGAGGAGAAGGAAGACAGGGAGGATTTGATTGAGGATATCGATATCCACACCATCAAACTGAAAGTCAAGTACGGCAGACCAAGACCTTACGAGATTTCCGATGAGATAGAATCCACAACCGATACGGATGACAGCCCATCTTTCCCAAGCGGTCATGCGATAGAGGCTTATGCTTTAGCAAGAATTCTAGGAAAGCAGTATCCCGACAAGCAAGAGGAGTTGAACAAGATGGCAGAGAAGATATCACTCTCTAGGGTGAAAATGGGGAATCACTATCCAAGCGATATAGAGGTCGGAAAGAAAGCAGGGCTTCTGATTGCTGATGCATATCTATCTGAATCTAAGATTGAGAAGTGGCAAGACATCCTGCACAAGAAAAGGAAAAGCAAGTCCAAAGTAAATCAAGCAGGAAACTACACAAAGCCCGGTATGAGAAAGAGGATGTTTCAGAGAATCAAAGCAGGTAGCAAAGGTGGCCCTGCTGGTAAGTGGTCAGCGAGAAAGGCACAGTTGCTTGCTCAGAGATACAAGAAAGCAGGTGGTGGCTACCGTGACTGATTGGTTTGCAACTCTCAAAGCCAAGAAGAAGACACAACAGGACTTGGCTACTTGGACAGATGAGGAGTGGGGAAGCCAAGAGCAACATCGTGCAAAGGAGAAGGGTAAGAAAGCACCTTCCAAAACAAAGGGAAGATACATGCCAAAGGCCACATACAAAAGAACCCCAAAGAAGACATTGGACTATCAAGACAGAAAGAAAAGGAAGGGTCGTAAGAAAGGACAGCAACATGTCCCAACAGGAAGGAAGTTCTCTCAGAAGTGATTATCATGCCGATTCGTAAAGTCAAAGGAGGATACAAGTGGGGCAAGAAGGGCAAGGTCTATCGCAACCGCAAGGATGCGGAGAAACAAGCAGCCGCCGCTTATGCTTCAGGATACAAGAAATCTATGGATTGGTTTGATACACTAAAGAGGGAGAAACACCCTGCTTTGAAAAGAGCAGGTGTGAGTGGTTTCAGTAAACCAAAGAGAACTCCTAAGCATCCTACTAAATCACATGTAGTGGTTGTCAGAGATGGTAAGAAAGTCAAGACTATTCGCTTTGGACAACAAGGTGCAGATACAGTAACCGAGAAGAATCCAAAGGGAAAGAGAAAAAAGAAGCAAGCCTCGTTCAAGGCTCGTCATGCTAAGAACATCAAGCGTGGGAAGACCTCTGCTGCGTATTGGGCGAACAAAGTAAAATGGTGATAAAATGGAATGGTGGAACATAATTAAGCAAACTGATATGGAGATGCCTGATGCTGGTATGGAAATGGATGCAGAAGAAGGTGGAATAAAACCTGCTAAAGACATGCATGAGGCAAGGGAACATCCTGTTGACCCTGCTATTGCAGAAGAAATGGAAAAGACGCTATACGGTGGTCAGAAGAAACTCGATAAAGACAAAGATGGAGACATCGATGAAAAGGATTTGAGACAACTAAGGGAGGAAAAGAAATGACAGAAGAAAAGAAAGGAGTAAGAGAACTGGAAAGAGAACTAGCAAAAGCAAGAGCAGAGCAATACGCTCACCACAGTAGAAGTGTGACGAAGAACAGGGACTTCTCTGTGGGTGGTATCGACCCTAATGCCGTGAAGAAGGAGAGACCTGATACAGCAGATGTTCCTGATGCAGTTCTACTACCTAAGAGAAAGAGAGCGAAAACACCCAACAATCCGTGGGGATGATTATCTTGGCGCAGGATTTCATGGATATCTTGCGTATTAAGAAGGAAGATGATGATGAGGAGGAGGGTGCTGTTACAGAAGCACCTGAGTTTGTTGGTCCTGCTGGAAATGAAAGAAGAATAGACCCTTCGGAAAAAGAAGGCAAGACCGGAACAGAACTGGTTGATGAAGAGAGAAGGAAGAAAGAACGTGAGGCCAAAGAAGGAGAGGAACTGGCAGAAGCAGACAAGAAACGCAAATTAGAATCTGCAACAACAATCTCAATGTGGAAAGAGATTCTAGAGAGATACAGCAAAACGAATGATGTGTCAGACCCCTCTATGAGAGGAACTATCAGAGAGTTCAGTAAGTCATATCTAATTCCTAGAAGTACAAGTAAGAATAAGATAGACAACTTCTATCAGAGTATAATCACCCAAGAAGCAGACCCTGAGTTGCTCAAGTTATTCTTTGATGATGCAAAAGACTTGGGGATAGAAATATCGGGCGATATAAGTGGAGTATCAATAGACCTCTCGAAAGTAGAGAGAGAATACAACGGCAGACAATCTCTTGAGGTTCTAAGGTCATTCTTTGAAGATGCTGCTGGTATCAAGAGAAGTGTGTTGACTGGACAGAAAATGTCAGACAGTGCGTTTAGGAAAATAAAGGAAATGCTAAGAGACACTCAAAGCATAGATGTAGATGAACTAGGGACAAACCCTAGCGTACTATTATCTCAATTCAGACAACTTGTTCTGACTCTAGATAGGCTCAAGGAAGAGCAAGAAAAAACGCTTTCCAAATCGGAGTCTACTATTGATGCCAAAGATAAAACTTGGGAATACAAACCCCAAGACGATGAAGAAGATATTACGGGAGGGTTCTCATATCTAGGAGAAAGTAGCGTGTTTGATAACTTCCGAAGTGTGGCAAAGACTGTCTCTCAGATAATCGATAAGATTGAGGAGATGCTTCAACATGTTTTGGATTTGAGAAACATGGAAGAAGACTCAGACAAAGCAAATGTGTTTGACAACACTAGAAAGAAGATGATACAACTTGTTAAAGTAACAGTTGGAAACTTTGAATTTATTGTTGGAGAGGATGAATTAAGGGCAATTAAAATTAACTGAGCATACACAGGAGACAACCACATGACATGGCAGGAGATACTGAAAGCCTCCGAGTTTCTAGAGAAACTAGAGCCTAAACAGAAGAAGAAGATAAAGAAACTTCTTCAGTCAACTCAGCCAACTGAGTATATGGGACAGGAGATGACTAAGTTAGAGGAAGTCATCAAAGAGATGGAAGACCTCGACCTAGTGAAAAATGACAAACTGCTTACCAAGAAGATGAAGTCGTTCCGTGAGAAGAACCTAGACATACTTGCAAGTGCTGCCGAACTTCGCAAAGACTATCAAACGCTGTATGACCAAATCAGAAGTGTAGCGTATCCAAAGGGAGAGAAGGAGGAGAAGAAATGAAACTCAGAATCGTTGAAGATGTAGAGTGGCATAAGGGTATGAGTCTTCCAATGCTAGGTGATTTAGAATGAGTTGGTTTGAAACACTAAAGGGAAGTTGTGGCACAGAGAAGTCAGATGAGATGGCAAGAGTTACAACAACGGCCTCCACCGGACAAGACAAAGAAGCGGCCAAGAGGACTGAGGATAAAGAAGCAGAACTACTGGCTATGATACGAGAGAGAAACAGAAAAGCGAGGGAAAGCAGATGAGCAAAAAAGAAGAAAAAGATGAAATGTTACTATTAATGAAAGAACTTGTGAACAAGGTGAATGCCTTGGAACAAGCGGTATACAACAAAGACAACATACTGATGAAGTCAGGTTTCGTTGTTCGTGAGACTCCAACACCAGCAATGGGCAATACACAAGTCCCTGATGGTGGTCAAATGTCTTGGGATGAGATTCGCAAGATGACGGAGAAAATGGGGTGAGATGAATGCCTGAGAGAGTTACGAAAGAAGAGAAAATAGTTGAACTAGCAATACTGAAAGCCAAAGAAATTCTACAAGAGGCAGAGCATCTTGGCACATTAGAACTTGATGAGGATGTCATGGGAGAAGAGATGAAAGTCAAGAAACCCAAGAAGAACCCTTCTGAGGAGAAGATGCCTCAGTTGAGCAACATCGATGGCAAGGAGGATAAGACCAATGATGGAACTATGAAGAAATCCATCTTGGCTGCTGTTGATGACTTGCTGAAAGTGATGGCAGAGCAACAAACAAGAGATGTAACAAGTGGTGCGATGAACGTATCAATGAACAGAATAACCGAACTTGCAGCCAAATTAAGAGAGGCTAGTGGAGACAAGGCAACTAGAATTGGTAACGATTTGAAAAGAGAAGTCGATAAACTCAGTATGTTAACAACAAGTGGTCTTCCTTCTAAAGATATTGAGAGAAGTCCTGAAGCACGAAGGTTTTGATGGTGGATGACAACATCAGGCGTATCCTTTGAGAAGGAAACTAAGGCTCTATCAAAAAGAGTTCTAGATTTCTTTGAGAGGGTGCGTTATGCATACCTATCTGCAAAGGAGAATCCGAAGGAATACGGTAAGAAGTGGAAGTCAACTGTGAAGTCTATTCGTGAGGAATATGATGGCTTAGGAGAGTTCGCCTCAGAACTGAAAGACAGTATAACAGAGAAGGAACTCTTCGATGACAAGGTATTCGATGCTGAGAGCCTTCTTGCTAGAAGAGTCTATGAAGATGTAAAGAGAATGAGATTCGAGTCGAAGGGAGCATCTGACCCATTCTCTGAGCAACTAGGAGACAAGGTTCTAGAGGTTCTTCTAGAAGACAAGGCAACATTCGCAGCATTCATCCATTATGCATTGCGAAGCCATTCAAACCCAATACCAAAGAAGGCATGGCAAGAGAATGACCTAAAGCCCGATGAGATAACTCAAGGATACATGGGTCTAGACTTAGAAGACAAAGACATTCCCCTATACATAATAGAGCATTATGGTGACGACAAGGACTCTAAAAGAGTAAAGGGTAAGTTCAAGGAAGCAAGAGAGTTACTAGAGAAGGTATATGATGAGAGTTACTCAGAGGAAAAGTGGGACTCTCTAGTAGAGGTTGACATTGCAAAGTCAGAAGAGGAGAAGGAGGACATTGATTTCATAATACCGAACAAACCAATGTATCGAATATTTGAACTCGATGATATGAAGGACATCAAGGGATTGAGCGGTGAGTATGTTGTTCAAGAGAAGTATGACGGAATGAGAATACAGATTCACAAGATGGGAGATAACATCAAGGTATACTCATACAACGAGAAGGACATCACTGATAAGTGTCCTGAAATAGTCGAGAAGATGAATAAGAAAGGGATAGGAGATTGCATACTGGATGGAGAACTGCTTCTCTTTCAAGGAGATGAGGCACTACATAGAGCAAGTGTGATTACTCATGTGTTCAAGAAGAAGATACCCGATACTAAACTAAGGGCGCATGTGTTTGATGTGATGAAACACGAAGGAAAGGATTTGATGGATGAGCCTCTAAGAGAGAGAATCAACATAATGTTCTATCAATACTCACAGCATTCTTCTGAAGAACTTGCTTTCCCATCCAAGAAAGATACTAGAATCGCTGACTCCATGAAGGAAGTCGGGGAGTATGCAGAGAAGATAATGGAGATGCCAACCTCAGAGGGCGTTGTAATCAAGGACATAGAATCAACTTACTACATGGGTAGGAAGAAGAACCCGAAGTGGATTAAGTGGAAGAAGTTCGTTGACCTAGATGTGATAGTTCTAGAGGACAAGAAAACGAAGAGTGGCCTACATTCCTATACAATGGGTATTGGTCCTCTCACTGCTGAACAGACTAGGGAAATGAAAACAATGGAACTTGATGACAAGAACTACCTTCCTGTTGGTAAGGCATTGAATACCAAAGTCGAGGTTGATGTTGGAAGCATCATTCGTGTAAAGGTGGATGAAGTCACCAAGAAAGGAAAGGGATTCAGTCTCTATTCTGCTAAAGTGATAGAGTTACCTGAAGTGGATGAGTCTGACAAACTAGAGACTCTAGAGCAATTGGCAACCAAGACAAAGAAGGCATTGATGCCAAAGCATCCATTCATCAAGCCATCTGATTTGGCTAATCCATTAACTGTGATAGCAGAGTTGCAACAAGAGAAGAAAGACAAAAAGAGAATCAAGAAGTATATTGTGACTGATTATGTTCATGGAGAAGCAGAGATAATCTGCAAGCATGAGTTAGATGGATTCACTGTTTATGGTTTCGATGGAGACCAATTGATGCAGAAGAATGCATTGCATAACATGGATGTATGGAAGGAACAACTAGAGAAACTAATGAAGTCTAGGAAATCAAAACTAAGAGTAGCAATTAGGAAGATAATAGAGGACAATCAGAAAGCAATGGAGTTTGATGAACTAGAAGAGAAACTCAGAGTAACAGAAGAGGATGCCTATGATGAAATCTTTGAGGGCAAGCCAAAGAATCTACTATCTTGGATGAAGAATCAAGATGCATTCGTGTTCCTTTCACCTAACAGGTTTGATGTATCTCCTGAGAATATAGAGAAGGACGAAGATGGTGAACTAGCAGGA
>TARA_R100000278_G_scaffold68242_1_pt1 | contig 10438 bp, 7 predicted proteins | sample TARA_R100000278 | Tara Oceans TARA_R100000278 (sample SAMEA2620755) | marine metagenome | biome: marine biome (ENVO:00000447); feature: deep chlorophyll maximum layer (ENVO:xxxxxxxx); material: "saline water (ENVO:00002010), including plankton (ENVO:xxxxxxxx)" | depth 66 m | reverse complement strand
CAGCACCTAAAACTGTAGAGGACTTGCCATTCTAATGAGCGAAGAAAACAAGCATATAACGATAAATCATACTAACGAAGATGGGTCTGTTGAGCTTAGGAAGTATGACACTCAAGAATTTTCTGAAGAGGCAGTGCATAAGTTTAATCAGCTTGCTACAGCCAACAAAGAATTTAATGACCAAAACAATTTGTTAGGGTTACTAAGCTTGGGTAAAAAGGTGCTGGAGGGAGAACTTTCAAAGTTACTTCCACAGAAGTATGAAGTTGTAAAACCTGATGCAGGTGTTGTAGAATCTAATACAAGCGATACAAAAAAAGAATCGTAATATTAGAAATGACCTCACAAGATTCAAAGAGCCTTTCTAACTCTGAGAGGCTCGCATCTATACAAGGGGAGGCAAAACTTGATGGAGTGCCTTGCCGGGGGGTCTGTACGACTACTTATGGAGACCTATCCTGTGGAACTTGTGGCAGATCACAAGAAGAAATTACCCATTGGAACACCTTCACATCACATCAAAAGAAACTAATTAACATTAGAAATGCAGCATCTGGGTTTAAGATTAGACAGCTTGAATCTCAGGAAAGTCGCTGGGAAGAGTTACAGAAATTGAAAACAATAGACAATTTAACAATAAGAGATGCAATTAAAAGGGTTGTATCTGTAGCAACAAATCAAGGTGAGATGTTTGATCAAGACCATAAGTGTATAGACTTGTTGACCAAAATAATTACCTCAGATCATAAGTTTAACGATCTTTCTATTAAGTCGCTAATGTCAGAAGATGACTACCAAGAAGTCAAAAATAGATTCGAGTCAAGCCTTTAAAAAAGATCTTCTTGTTGGGCAAGAAGTAGAAAAGAAACTACTTGCCTCTATCCAAAAAAAATATCCAACTGCGGTATTGGTCCCGGGAAAATTCAAGCCTTATGATATTTATATTCCAGAGAATGATCTGAAGGTAGAAATAAAAGCGGACTTCAAAAGCAAAGAAACCGGGAACATATTAATAGAACTTATGATGTTTGGAGAGCCATCTGCTTTACTCACAACTGAGGCTGACTTTTGGATATTTGATACCGGGGATGAGATCATGGTAACCACCCCATCATTAATTATGGAATGCATCATGGTTAACAATGTACCATCGCAAGATATTTTAGGTGATGGAGACAATCAAAAGAAAAGAGCCTGCCTAATTCCGATAGACTTATTTAAAAGATATCTAACCAATAGTTGACTTCGTATACATTGTATAGTAACATTTGGGAATAACTTAATAGGGAAAAATATGAAAACTAATATATCAATTGATTTATCTGACGAACAAAGACTCTTGATCGGACAGAGATATCACAAAACCAAAGCAAAGAAACTTATCACTAGATCTGAACTTAATAAAATTGTTCAGGACTATGTGCAAGAAATACTTACCAAGTCATTTGTTGAGGTTTCAGAAAAGTATACTGACGGTATTATGGCTGACGAATGGACCAGCTTGTTAAGCCTTAAGTCATACTTTGAAAGAACCGATGAGGAAACCGTAGTTGACTTTGATGGGTTCTCATTAACAACAGACAAATATGTTTACACATTAGCACTTGGAACTTTATCAAGGAGAGCAGCCTAATGCCTAAAGTAAAAACAACTCAAACAATTAACCACATCAAAAAGGGTACCTCAATTGGGAGGCACCCTAAGTCGATGGCTACTATGAATAAGAATCGTAAGAGATCTTACAAGGCTTATCGGGGTCAAGGTAAATAATGAAAGTATTAAGTTTATTTGATGGTATGAGTTGTGGACAGATAGCTTTGAATCGTTTAGGTATCAAGGTTGATAAGTATTATGCAAGTGAGATTGATAAGTATGCAATCAAAGTTACTCAAGCAAACTACCCAGAAACAATACAAGTTGGAGATGTGTGTAGTTTAGATCCAAATGATTTTAGAGATGTTGACTTGATGCTAGCTGGTTCGCCATGCCAGGGATTTTCTTTTGCCGGCAAGCAGTTGGCTTTTGATGATCCAAGATCAGCTTTATTCTTTGAGTTCATTCGTTTATTAAAAGAAATCAAGCCTAAATATTTTTTGCTTGAGAATGTGAAGATGAAAAAAGAATACCTACAGGTTATCTCAGAACAAGTATCAGCTTGTTATCCTGAGATTCCTTTTGGTATAGAGCCTCACCTTATAAATAGTTCTCTTGTAAGTGCTCAAAATAGACAGAGATATTATTGGACAAACATACCCAACATAACTCAACCTGAAGAGAGAGGGATTGTGTTAAGAGATATCTTAGAAGATCAGGTTGGTTCTGAGCACTATGCCGGAGATAATCTGCAAGAAAACTATCAAGGCGGTAATCAACTTAATCCAAATTATAAAAGCCAAGCAAACACGATTCATGATACTAATAAAAAATCAGCGACACTTTGTGCTGGAACTCACGGATATGCTAATGGTTATATAGGTGATAAACATAAGCCGGTAAAAGATACGGAGAGAAATCGTAGACACAGAAGAAACTTAGATCAGAAATCATTATGCATGACAGCTACCATGTACAAAGGAGCAGGCAATAATGGGATGACAATAGTGCCACAAAAAATGCTTGACGATAATCTACCAAAAATGACAACCAAAGATGAAAAGGCTTACTGTCTTACAACAAGATATACTGCTGCTGAACCTAAAAATAGCATGGAGAGAAAACAAAGAACTATGGTCCCGGTTGCAGAGGGTCAAGAGCTACCAAAAGATACTACACTTGTTTACGACAATGACGGTAAGTCACATAAACCTGAGCACATAGGCACAGCAGTTGATGTTAATGGGCACGATATATTAAAGCGTGTGTATTCGCCTGATGGTAAATCGCCCACAGTTAACACCTGTCAGGGTGGTAACAGAGAGCCGAAAGTAGTTGTTCAATCTTATAGAGAAGTTAGAACTGAAGAGGCTAAGAAGGCTCGCAGAGAGGTTAGAAAAAAAACAGGTAAAGACTACACACCTTTTAGAGCAAAAGAATTACAGCCTAGAGATGATGGAAAAGTGGGAACAGTCACACCATCATTAAACAACGATCATAAAATAAGTCTTACCAAAGATGATACTCAAGAAATATTTTGGAGAAAGCTTACACCACTAGAATGTGAACGCTTACAGACTGTTCCAGATAACTACACCAACCATGTATCAAACACTAGGCGTTACCAAATGTTAGGCAACGGTTGGACAATCGAAGTGATTACTCACATCTTAAAAAACATGGAGCTTGATAATGAATAGAGATTTTAATGAAGCTGTAGAGAGATACTACGAAAGCAGAAGCCAAGGTAAGAACGATACAACTTATGTTAAATACTTTAACAAGTGCTTTGGTAACAAACCTGTTAATCAACTAAGCAAAGAAAACCTTGCAGATGCTAGATCAGGAATAAAGAAATCTCCTGGTACAGTTAATAGATACATCAATTTTCTCAGAGCAGTTTTAAATTACTGCTATGAAGAGTTAGGTTGGTTGGACACAAAGCCAATCATCAAGAGAGTTAAGGAGCCTGCTCGTAGAGTTAAGTTTCTGACTGTTGAACAATGTGCTGAATTGCACAAGGCTTTGCCTGAACACCTGAAAAATGTTTTCGCTTTTTCTCTGGTTACAGGTGTCAGGATGTCCAACTGCCTAAATCTTAAATGGGAAGATGTTAAGGATGGCTGGGTTGCTATCCATGCAGACGAAACTAAAAATGGTAAGTCCCTTTCAGTACCGTTAAATAAGGAAGCACAAAACTTATTAGACAACATAGAAAAGAATGGGTCTTATGTCTTCACATATGCTGGTAGAAAGCTTTCTAGAACATCTAATACAGGATGGTATAGGGCACTTAAAAAGTGTGGCTTAGAGGGCTTTAGATGGCACGACATCAGACATACTTGGGCTACTCATCATGTGCAAAATGGAACTCCTCTCCATACTTTGCAACATCTTGGTGGGTGGTCCGACTTTAATATAGTTAACAGATACGCTCACCTGTCTAAGGATTACCTAAGTGAGGCTTGTGAGAATACGATATCTTTGATATCTTAGGATCTGATACCTTCATGCGGGGCTACCTTCGTTCATATTTTCCCCTATTTACAGTATATACTTTGGTAGCTTCGCTCTTTTATTTATTCCTTGATCGTTCTTTTTCTTTCTTATCAGCTGCTATGGCTCGATTGTAAATCTTAATAAATCTTTTTTGTTCTCTTAGAATTTCTTCTTCAATTCTTTCTTGTTGTTGATAATAAAATCTTGGATTAATTTTTTTGTTCTCTTCGTTTGTAGCAAGTTCTTCATTTAAAGATTTAAGAGTTTTATTAACCTCTTCGATACTTGCATCAACCTCTGATCTGTCTTGTGGTGCTGAAAGGGTTATGGTGTCTGTTAGAGCCATAATGTTTGGTCTTGCATCGTACATGTCTTGAGCAACTCTAGGATCAACAGAAATATCATTTTCATTTCTAAGATAAGCCTGAGCGTAAGACTCAACATCAATTTTTGCATCGTAATATAATTTACTTGTTACATGATCCTCTGGTACAGCAAGCAATCTTCTAATAAAAGGTATTTGATTTAGCTCTCTTTTTCTAACAGCACCTTGACCCTGACCGAAGCCTCTCTCAGCAATCTCTGCAACACCATCAAAAACTAGTTGTCCTGTTCTTCCTACGGTTCTTCCTAGACCACCGGTTCCGTAAGCAACCAAGTATGCTATTGTTTGTGGAGATATATCTATATCACCCTGAAGATATTTATTTCCACCACTGATGTTATTCATAAACTCTGTTATAACTGCAATAGCCTCACTGTCATTCTTCTTCCTGAGTAGGGCTTTTGGTCTGTAATCACCTGGGAACTGTTCAGGTCTGATTGGTGCACCAAACCAATTTTCATTTAGGGCTAACTCAACAACGGGTTTGGCAACGGTTGGGGCTCCTGTTTTGATGGTCTTATCTAAGATAGACCCAAAGCCTTTAGATCTTGTTTCCGCTATACCTATTGGAGAAAAGGATCCTAGCATCGAGTCAGCCACATCAATTGCAGCCTCTACGACATTTGTAATCTCTCTTCCTTCATCATTTAATTGTGTGTATAAAAGCTCTGCCATGACTCTTCCGAAGTTATGAAAAACATTAAAGCCATAAGGGAGAGGTATTGTAACTGCTAAAGGTTTGCCATTGAGGTTAACCACCTCTGTTGAGTCTCTTCTCTTGAACTCAAGCTCTCCGTTTTTAAGGTCAACATCTGGTGTTGACAACATAATCACATAGTTTGACTTATGTTTGTACTCTGGAAACTTTTCATAATAGAGCATCCCATCTTCGTCTTCCGGAGATGAAAGTAAGTTATACAGGGTTGTAAAGAATCCTATAGATGTGAGACCACCAGCAAGCTTCATCTTTCTTTTTGAAAGTCCTCCGGGTCCATAACCCCTAAAGAAGTTAACTGATCCCTGTACGGATGCGTTAAAGAACATATACATTGCATTTAAACCGTTACCCTTAACACCCTTTCTGTTAAAGTTAATGGTTAGGTTCTTTGCTAATATTGCTGCCTTCTTAATTTGTTCTGGGGTTACTTTGTTTATTCCCCCCTGAAGCTCTAGGGCAGCCTTAAATGCAGTAAATCTTGTAGCGTTTTCAACAACGGTGTTAGCAACCTCAATTGGTTTATAGACTGACTGAATTGCTTTTTTGGTATTTCCCTTAAATGTACCCTTATACATCTCAGCCATGTTATTCAAGTCTGACTGAATTTTTTCTATGGTTGGGGGGACTACATATCCTGTTTCTGCTCCTGAATCTTTGAATGCATCATAGTATTGTTGATCCTCAGCATTCATTTCTTTTCTAGTTTCTCCCCTCTTGAGGGTCTTCATGTTTTTAATAACACTCTTAAATCCAAATTTTTCTTCAAGGATTTTCAGGTTCTCTGCTCTACCACCCTTAAGTTCTTGTTCAGCGGCTAAATTAAATCCTGCTGTTTGGAAGTCTCTTAAGAAGTTGGTAATCATAAATTCAGGATCTAACACGGTGTTAACCATCGCAAGACCTCTAGTTACTTTTGCAAGACCGTTGAATAATGCACTTGATGTATCAGTGTCCCAGCCAGCTAAACCTCTAGCCAATCTTTCGTCTTTAAGAATAACCACTTTTTCTTTACCATCTTCCTTAAATGAAATGATTGCCTTCTCTCCATCCCATTGTGGCTTGGCTGCCATAAATTTATTCTTGCCTCTAACTTGCCATACATCATCGTTAGGAAACTCTCTTGCGAGATCAGCAAGTTTCTTAACAATAATATTTTTTTCTGACCTAATGACAGCCGCTGAGGCTCTTGCTAGTGTTTGTTCTAACGCAAAGTCAGCCTTAGATATTCTACCTTTGGCTTGTTTTACCTCAGATCCAGATACAGAGAATGCTTTTGCAACAGAGCCTGTGCCTGAACTTGAAGGCTCTGATCCTTTTGCAAGTGTATCTGCCGCAAATCCTGCTAGAGGTACATAATATTTATATCTTGATTTCCAATCAGCTAGGTTTTCTTGATCAACCAAGCCATTATCTTCATATAACTTTATGGTGTCATTAATGATTGGCTTATGCAGTTCGTTGTATGCCTTAAGTAAAATTTTTCCTTTGTTGGCTACTGCTCTTGCCTGTCCGTTTTCATAGATTACGCCATTTCTTTTTAGGTATTTAATAGCATCATCTGTTTTTATACCGGAGCCCCTATCCTTATATTTAACAGATCCGGGTTTTCCGGGTTCTCTGAGGGTATTAATGTATTCGTTTCTTTCAGGTGCGTGTAAGTTATAAATAAACTCGTTGTATTGTTTGATTGTGTAACCATTATCTGTAATGAACTTAATAAGCTTCTCAGCTTTTCGTTCAAATTTTTCTACTCCCGTTTTGACCCTGCCATGATACAAGTCAGTTTCATCGGTAACCCTTCTTCCAGAAACAGCCTCTGGTCCAAACTCTGATTTAATAGCATTTTCAATTGTAAATACTGGATCAAAGTTATTAACTATGTTCAACTTAAAGTTTCTAAACTTTCTTTGAAAATAGTTTTCATCACCAAGACTAAACTGTCTGTTTTGTTTGGGATCTGATGGGGGTGGTTTTGACCCCTTGCTTGGAGGAACCTCTAATAACATATCAGAGTCTTCTGGTTTTTGTAGGGACATTGTGTCTGGTCCTTGTGCTACAGCAAGAGCTTCTTGACCTTCACCTATAACAGGTGCAGAGTTGTAGTTATTTGTATCAAACTCATATCCTGATCTTTCGCTTTTACCACCAAACTCCTGTGGTTTTAAAATATCAATACCGTACTCTTTAAGGGTTAATGGAATCTGTCCATCAGACTTAAATTTGTTTTCTACCAGAGTTTCAAAACCTTCTCTGCTTGGATAGTCCCCTAGCCTAATATGGACAGGTATTGTCTGAGCACCATCTTTTTGTGCGAGTGCTGATCTATGTCTGCCCTCGTGACCGGTTACCGTTCCGGTTTCATCAACAGATAAAAATACGGGAATATTTCCGACTTGTTCTCTTGGGTCGAATGTAGAAGATACCTCTGCTCTAGTGTCAACATTACTATACTCTGGACCCTCTTCCCTTATCTCTTGAATAACATTATCTGAACTTGTTGTTAGCTTGAGATAGTCATCTATAGGCATCCTTATAACAAAATCAGTTACAACTTGAGGAAATCCAAACCTCCTTTCACCATCTCTAGTTGGGTTTATTCTTGGAAAGTCTTCTGGTGTTTCGCCCTCAAAAAGTTGTGGCTGAATTTTGTTTGCAGTTCTTTGTATAAGTTTTATGTCTTCTATTGAAAAATCGACATACGCTGGCTCTACTAATGTATCGCCATCATATACAGGTGCTCTTGATTCGGCTTCTAGATCGCTTGGTCTTGGTCTGTAGTTGGAGTTGATGGATTCATTTCTGGTCCATCCATATCGTTCTGAGAAGTCTTGATCAACTTCTTGAATTCTCGGTTGGATTTGCCTGACGAGACTTTCAACCCTTCTTTGAAGATCGGGTGAAATTCGTCTGCTATCTCGTAAGTAACCTTCGCCATTTTTATCAACCTCCCAATTGTTGCCTAAATAACCGGTGTTTGCTGCAAAGTGTGTCAGCCTAACATCTTCGTTATTTTCAAATTGTACACTATTTAGTGCTCGTTCAACAATTGATTTAAATTTAATGTTGTCAATGCCGACATAATCAAAGTTTATAATTCTTGCTCCTCTTGGAGAAGCAATAGGATTGTATTCTGTATTTCCTGACTCTTGTGCAATTGCTTCAGCAACAGCGACAGTCTCTTGTTGAGATAGTGGTCTGCCAATATTTATTTCAAAACCATTTAAATCTTTCTTTGCGATGTTCTTTTTATAGAAAGGTTTGTGATAACCAACACCATCTTGTTTTAATAAGATGCCAACAACAGCTGAGTATGCCTCTGCTAGTTCTTGGTTGGATGGATCTAACGCTGTTATCTCATCCTTCTGTGCCCTATATTTCTTAACAAGAACAGCTTCAGTCTGTGTTCCGGGATTTACATTCTGTTCAAAATATCCGGGTGCTTCAAAGTTACCTGGTGTTAATAACCCAAGTTCTTTTGCGATTATGTCATTACCGTCTTCATCAAGGAATGCTTTAGATACTGCTACATGGTATTCCTGTAGTTGTTCGTAAGTCGCATCTTGAATCTCTGGCATATGATTCGTTGTTGCTCCGGGAATAGACTCCCAGCTAATTTGTCCAAGGTTTTCTTTTAATGCATCACTGTAGTCATACTTAGAAACCTCTGGTGAGGTTCCCTCATCTTGAGATTTTTTGGCAACCCAAATAGCGGCTTGCACCTGTCTTGGTTCCCAGCCTAGCTGATCAGCAATCCTTTCTACCTCTCGCTCTACAAAATCATATTGTTTTGGTGAAGGGGACTCGGTATTAAAACCAAAGGCTTTCATCATCCAAAGGTCTGTAGTTACCGCTTGTTCTTTTGTTGGGTCAATAAATCCTATGATGTTTGAATAAAAGCTATTTGTTTTTCTCCCACTCCATTCTTCCCCTGAAAAAAGAGCCTCAAGCTTTTTGTTCATTGATTGTGTAAATCTGCCAGTATTAATTGGTCTACCAGCCTTGTGCTGAGAATATGCCTGCACAGCATAAACCATGTTTGTACTCACCGGTGTACCAGGAGATGTGATTGCTATTGCTTGTGCTAACAGATCTGCCTCTGCTTTATCTCCCCCTGTTACATCTAACAATGCTTGAGCACTTTGCTCATACCAAAATCTACCAACCTCACCTTCCTCGGTTAGTCCTAGTATTTTTCTTCTTAGAGCCCCAAGAGCTTGGGGAGATGTTACACCTTCAGGTGCTCCTATATATTGACCTGTTGTGCCTACTCTTGTTCGTATTGGAGATCGTAAATTGTCCCTTGCTTCTGGTCCGGTCTGTTCTGCCAACTCTCCACCGGTTGGTCTTTCTGTAACGCTAGTTCTATCTGTTGTAAAGTCTTGCCTTTCTCCTGAAATCGATAGACCTCTAGGGGCACGGGGTGACCGAAACGCACGAAGTATTCCGATGCCTTTGTTTCCAAATCCGTCAACTGAAATCTCATTGTTAATCCTTTCTATTAGTTTAACTGTTTCTGGAGCAAACTCCTCCAGCAAACTTCTGTTAGTGTAATATAGACTATGCATTTGTGCAAAAATCTCGCCCTTAATAAATCTAAGTTGCTTCTGTACAGATGCTGGATCAGCACCCTGAGATATTGCATGCATCGTAGATATGTAAGAACTCATTGGATATTCAAGAATTCTTCCTTGTAAATAAGAACCGTCTGCTAATTCTTTTTTAAGATTTAACTTAACAAGCTGATCGTTATTTAAAATATTAAAAGCTTCTCTTATTATTGGACCCTTGGTGCCAGACTTGATTACGAGCTCTGGATTTCTTTGTCTAAATCTAGTCGTTACTGCTTCTATTTCAGTGTCTGAGGGGGCAGCTATTTCGTATTCAGGTACCTCAAAAAGGGGACTATCAAAGTGTGCAGATTCTCCATAATCAAAAAAACCATAATCTATATGATGCCCAAGCTCGTGTGCTAATGATTGTGTTGTATTAAGGTTGTAAGTCGATAACCCAACAAGGGTTTTTCCTGCTGCTTCAGCGTCATAAGAAATCCCTGAAAGCTTTGTAAATGCAATATTTTTAAACGCTGGATTATAAACAGCATATGGTGTGCTAACAACCCTTCCTGAACGCTCATCGTTACCAATCATTCCAAAGAATGAAATGTCTTCTATTATTTCGTAAGGCATGCCAGCCTCTCTCATCATCGCTATTGATGTGGATAGGTTGTCTGCCTCGACCTCATT
>TARA_R100000278_G_scaffold76535_1_pt1 | contig 10546 bp, 4 predicted proteins | sample TARA_R100000278 | Tara Oceans TARA_R100000278 (sample SAMEA2620755) | marine metagenome | biome: marine biome (ENVO:00000447); feature: deep chlorophyll maximum layer (ENVO:xxxxxxxx); material: "saline water (ENVO:00002010), including plankton (ENVO:xxxxxxxx)" | depth 66 m | reverse complement strand
CGTTAAATCACCACCACCGGTATCTCCACTTTGATTTATATATTTTGCCATTATGTTAGTGTTAACGTTGTTGATTTTGTTGTTACCTTGCTACTAGAAGGATCAGTGTACGCTACAGTCATTACTATACTATAAGTTGTCTTACCTTTTACTGTAGTAAAAACCATATCACCAAATGATAGCGTTGTGTTGGATCCTACTGTTATAATTTTATTTATATGCTCGTTTGTTTTATCTACCCCTTCATCAGTTTTGTCAACTAGCTTTTTTAAAAAATGTTGCATTGTGTCCATTTCCTCTTCATTAGTAGGTATTACTTCGTCGTATTTATTATTACTTTTATCGTCTGTAAATTTAGTTATAGCCATTTTGTTAATTTAATTATACGTTTATATATCCACTTATTGTCATTTGAAAATAGTGAGAAGAGTTTCCAGATGTTGAATCTTTTTTTATAAAACAAAATAACATATCATCTTCATCAAAAGTGTTATTAGAACTAAAATCCTCAGTATGGCTCCAGGTTCTTGCGGTAGTTGAAGGAGTTATAGTAGAGGTATTAAACATGTCTGTTAATGATATACTAGTTGCGTTATTCGTCATAGCACTATGTTTAATGTAAAATTTAAACGGGTCTGTTGTTCCAGTTACATATCCGTGAACTTTTATATTTGTTATCACACCACTTGCTGGCGCTATCATGAAATGCGCAGCAGCATCATATTGGTTTATAGAACTTATAGAGCTATCAGAATTACCCCAATTATCGCCAGTTGCTCCTCTAAATGGAAAATAATAAAACGTACTAGAGTTGTTATTTGTTTTATAACCACCTATAGTTTGCATCCAAAACTGTCTGCCGGAAGTATCGTTTGTTAAAGCAATATAACCACTAGCATCAGCTAATTGTTGAATTCGGTTACCACTTATGTCAATAGGTGCTTGTATTGTAATATCATTTGTACCATTGTCTGTATCTTCACTTAATGATATTTTACCAGATCCATTCGAGTTTCCAAACACTTCTAATATATTGCCTAACCCACTTTGTATTCTTGCCATAGAGGCTGTATCCTCATCAAAATTTACTATACCGTCAGTTGAATCTATTGTTATTGTTCCATCGATATCTAATGTTAAATTAGCGTCCGTGCCAGCAGTATCTACAGTACTTATCGTTGTATCACCATTAGTGTTTGTAGCTATTTTAAAATAATCGCTAAAGCTTGCTCCAGCGGCTTCATATAAAAATAAATTAGAAGTGCTACCAACATTATTAAGCCTTGCAAATGTTACACTATTGTCTTGAAAATTTACATCACCATTTCTATCAGCGTCTATGTTAATTAAACCATCAGCGTCTAAAGTTAACGTTCCCGCTGATGTACCCGCCCCATCCGTAGTAGAAAGCGTTGTTGCTCCATTAGCTGCAACAGAGGCTTTAAAATAATCATCACTACTAGCTCCAGCTCTTTCGTATAAATAAAAATCAGTTGAGGTAGCAGCATTACCAGCTAATTTTGAAATTAAACTATTAGTTCTTAATGAAGTACCAGTTCCTTCAACATCTCCTCCATAAAATTGTATTTCACCAAATGTTCCTGCACCGGTAGGTCTTCCAGCAGAAATATATATATCACCACCGTTTTTATCAGTTTGACCAGCGTTAGCTGGAGCACCTTGTATTTTAAATACGCCTCCATGACCATCACTATGCTCTGCTTTTTCTATTATTGACATTGAGTCGTCATCAGCACCTATTATTAACGATGGGTGTTGGAAGTATAAATTATCTTCAGCTTGTATAGCGCTAGATCCATTACCTGTTAGTACCCTATTACTAGTAAGACTACTAGCTCCAGTGCCTCCATTTGCCACGGGTAATACACCAGTTACATCACTGGTTAAATCTGTCGTGCTGCTTACAGTATTTTTTACTATTTTATTATTTGAATCTAGACCCAGGTTACCACCGCTAACGATGGTACCAGAGTCTACATCTTCTAGGTAGACATCATTACGAAATCTAGATATATAATCCCATATGTGTTGACCTATCCATTTCATCATCTATATTTCAAACCCAAAGTTTAAAATCATAAATCTAAATCTAGGACATGTGCCTTTGTTTTTACACTTAGCACAAGGACAAAACATTACTTCAAACATTGTCCATGTTCCTAATCTAAAAGTTAATTCGTATATTTCTTTTTTGTTTCCTGATTTCCAAGAATTAATCCAGTTTATCATATTTTAAAGTTTTGATTCTATAATATAATCACACATTTATTGGTGAGCATAACATCTACCGCTTTTATTTCTAGTATTGTTCTTACATCTTCCACCACTTTTCTTTATAGCAGAGCATCTTTTACTACTAGACTTATTGCTTTTCTTATTACTTTTATTTTTAGACTTAGCGGCACTTTTAGCAGCTTCAAGCTCTTCGTCCTTAACACCAATATCCCATCTATTCCAGCCAAGACCTAAGGCTATTCGTTGCCATGTTAAGTGATTGCCTGTTATAGCTTCTTCTAAGTTATTAGCTTTCTTAATTAATCTTTGTGTTGGTATATTTGTAGTTGCTTCAATTATACTAGCCCATTTATGTAATGTTGGGTTTTCTATTCTAAGTCCTAATTCTTCAGATACACCTTTGTTATACTGCTCTGTTTTAATAGCGTTGTATATTTTTCTTAACTTACTACCTATAGGTGGAGATATATTAGTTAACTCTAATAAAGTTCTACCATCTTCTCTACCCCAGCTTTTCTTCTTTTGTTTTTCAGCCTGTATAATAGTATTTTTTACAGTAGATACTATTGCTCCGTATATACCAGTACCACGTAAAAAAGAATCTAAAGCGCTATTAGCTGTTCTAAGAGTTTTATCTTCTATGTCTTCTTGATCGTCTCCCCAAATAACAAATGCCAAGGCCGATTGTAAGCTAGCAAATATTAAATTTTGTACCATACCATAATATAGTATCTTAGATATATTTGTTTTCATATCCCCCCTACCATTTATTAAATCAGATAAAGCTTTCTTTGTTAAACGAGTGTATTGCATTGTAACGTTTTGAAACGCTAGTATTAATCTACCTAATACACTAGCCTGTTGCTGTGATATTAAATCTTCTCTTGAAGACTGTTGTGTTTCTTCAGCTATCTCTTGAAAATCTAACATAGCCTTTTCATTAGCTTGTTGCTCTGAAAATCCTTGTTTTTTATATTTGTTAAGTCTGTTTCTATAAAAACTAGCGCCACCAAAAGAAATAGCAAAGCTATCCGCAACTTGTGTTGGGGTGAAACCTTTTTCTAATAACCAGCTAATAACAGATTGAGGTGTGCCTTTACCATCAGAAAAAGCTCTAGATAATTCTGAAGCAGATACATCTATTTGTATACCTTTTCTTCTTTGTTTTAATTGTGGTGAGTTAAATAGTGTAGCAAAGTCCGTCCAAAATTGAGGTTGATTAGCAAATGCGGCTGATGCTTTAAATATATTATTATCACTCCAGTTTATAAAGTTAACTGTAGATATAGTTTGTAGTAATGCAGATCTCATGTTAAAAAACATAATAGCGCCAATAGAACCGTTAATCCAATTAAGCATTCTATTTACATTTCTATCAGTACTAACTCTTCTGTTACCACCGTTTTCCATACGATACATTATATTCTCTAAAGCTTCTCTAAATGTAGTACCATATAAAGCCTCTATCTTATTCATATTTTCAGGAGTAAATATAGCTTCTGAATTAGCTAAGTACTCTGCTAAAAATTGTTTTCTACCAACTTTGTTAACGACATTATTTAAATCAGTTGATATACTACCAAGTGACCAGTTTTCAGTTGGTGCAACATAACCTTCTTGTGTCTTAGTTATTCTACTTAAAGTATCAGCAAAAGCTTTAACGTTACCGTATCTGTTTACAAAATCAATTAGCTCTTGTTTTGTAGCATCATCAATACCTGGAATATTAAATCCGTTTTTATCCCACAAGTAAACTCTTATTGCGTCATCTGTAGTAAAACCAGTCTCACCTACTTTAGCGGTTAAACCTTTAGCAACGTTAGGTAGATTCTTTTTTAATTGAGCATATTCATTTACCATCTCTTGCTTATATATATTCCACGATCTTATACCTTTAGCAAACGGGTCTAGCAGTTTAATTTTTAAATACTTCATGTGTAACTCACCTTGACGACCTGTACCTAAAAATCTATACAATAAACCTTTATAGTCTTCAGCCGAAGGTGGTACAAATATTCTCCACCAACCTTTGTTTTTACCTAAACGTTTAGCTTCTTGATAAGAGAACGTTCTGTTCCTGTTAGTCCCTTGAGACTCTTCTAGTATTGTATTAAAGTTTTGACTAGCTGATTTACTAAACTTTCTTTTAGCTTGCACAACATCTGACTTAATATCTAATTGATCTAACACCTGTTTAACGGCTTCAACATTTTGTAAAGCATCATCTACAAAGTACATATCGTTATAGCCTTCTGCAAATTTACCTAACATCCATTGAGCCTTAGCATTACCAGAGCTGTTAGCTAAGCCAGTTATATTTTTTAATGGTATATCTAGACCTTGTGATTTTAAAAATTGTTTTATCGCTGGTGCGGCAGCTTGAGGTCTAGCAGTTAAAACAAACATGTCTTTCGTTCCATACTTAGCTGCCCTTTGTCTAGCTTTTTCTAGTAAAGGACCTGGCGTTCCGTCAACAACATCATTAAACTCTGAAAAATCAAACTCACCACCTTGTTCTAATATAGCATCTCCTTCTGCGGCAAACTCTTCAGCATCTAATCTACGTCTTTCATAACCAGAAACAAAGTCAGTAACATTGTTAACTAAATCAGTCGGCATGGGGCTTTGTTGCGTTAAGTTATCTGTATTAACTTCCATAAATCTATCGCCAAACATTTCTTTAAAAGAAGATTTATTTCCTTGAACAGCTTCATGATTACGTATAACTATTTTATCTAACAACGATCTTTCTTGTCTAGCCCTGTTACGTTGTAAGGCTACATCTAATGATGTATCTACAAATATCATGCTAACATCATATCCCTTAGATTTAAATTCATCTACTAACTTCTGCATTGTTCTAACAGATCCACCAGTACCATCGACAACAACTCCATTTGCGTTACCCTGGTACTTCATCATTTTACCTCTAGCTATTTTTCTAGCTTGAGCTCCTAGCTTACCTAATGTGCTTCTTTGTTCTTTAGTTAAGTCTCGCATATCAGCAGGTAGTCCTGAGTTTTTCTTTAACCACTCTAAAGATATATCTGAGTTTACAATTTTAAAACCGTCTTTTTCTAAATTAAGTTTTCTTATTACGTTACCTTTACCACTACCAGCACCACCAGCTAAGAATATAACTTTACGCTCTGGTTTAGGTAGACCATCGTTGTTAGGTATATTAGCTCTAACACCAGACTTAGTAAAACCTAATGTATCATCAAAATCAAATGTTGACATACCTCTTGTTTTACCAGACTTACTATATTTATATGTATTAATAATAGCTTTACTTGAATCTAAACTAGATTGTAGTTGTTTAGCATTTTTTTTGTAAACTGTTTTAGATATTTTATTTATAGAATTACGAGCCTTTGTTTTGGTCATCGTTTTAGTAGTCAACTGTTTTATTATTAAGTCATTTTGATAAGGTATTAAATATTCTATTTGAGCATCAGTCATATTTTTAGTATCAATACCAACATTAAAAAACTCTGCTATAGTTTGATTAGAATCAATAAGCATTAGCTCATTTAAGTTTACACCTTGTATCGCCATCCTAACTACAGATGCCATACCATCTGGTAACTTTAGTTCACCACTTTTTATTCTAGGTATTACCTCATCAAAATAAAAATCTGGCATATCTCTAGTTAAATCTCTTTTGTTAGGGTTTTTCTCTTTGTTAGCTATCAAGTTGTCAGACGTTTCTAATAAAGAACCTTGCATATAAGAACCACCTATAACATCAAACACTTCGTTTACATTTCCGTTTATAGCAGCGTCCATTAAAGCTGTACCTATTTGATTTTGAGGATCAGTATGTTCTTCTACAACCTCTTTATCGTATATTGGTTTTCTAGTTCTTTGGTCAACTGTATAGAATTTAACTGGAGCTAATATTCTAATAATATGAGCCTGGCCACCAGTCGAACTATCTCTTAACATTTCTAAAAACAAAAACATATCAGGGCTTACTTTTCCATCAATTTTTTTAGACTCTGAAAATTCTTGTATTGACACAAAAAAATCTTTCAAAGTTTCTAATTTTTTTGCCTCACCTTGTTTAAATTTTTCTGTTTTAAATTTTTTAAAAGCTTTTGGAGTAAACCTTCTTTTAACATTATATTCAGTTTTAAGAGCGTTAATAATATCAACACCTGGTGGCATAGGGCCAGCAGCTTCATTAAACTCTTTAACGCTAGTATACATAGTTCTTTTACTACTAGCACATAGACCTTTTTGCATTAATACTCTGTACTGAGGGTACTCGGTTAAATACTCTCTAAGCACTCTGTCTCTAGCCTGCGCCCAAGTTTCGGTTTCGTTGTACATACTGTTTTTGGCTCTTGTTTTAGAAGAACCAGGTACTAATTTTATATTATAATCATTAGCTAAATCAGCAGGACTTTTTCTATAAGAATTTTTAACACTCTTACTAAATAATATATCTGGTCTACCAACACCAATGTTAGCGGCTTGATCTTTTATTAAGCTTCTTATCTCTTGATTTATAACTAAAGCATTACCTTGCTTTACAAAACTTTTTAATATAGGATTAAATTTTCTATCATGAGGCATTAATGTTAACTCATTTGTAATACCAATGTTCATTAGTATATCAGAGTCAGCCATGTTATTTATATTAAGCGCTTGAGCTTTTAAATTTTTAGGTCTAGTTGTTTCACCAGTTTCTATATTTCTGTCTAAATAAAATACTTCTAATGTTTTAGTGCTTAGCCCTATAGAAGTTAATGTGTTAGGATTTAAATTAGTTTTTGGTAATATAGCGCTTACAACTCTTTTTACCGGTGATAAACCTTTTTTTGTTCTAGTATTTTTTATAGCTTCTATTATTTTTGTTCTAATATTATTAGACTCTGGAACCGTTAGAGTTTGAGGTTTAGCTATTATAGAATTAGGATTAACTTGCCAATAAGACTCTGATAGTAATTTATGAGCGGGATATAAAACACCAGTAGGTTTAACTTTGTTTTTAGAACTTTCTGCTGGGTTTTGTTGACTAACCATATCAGCAGCTAACTGCTCGTAAGAACCGCTAGCGTCGTAATTAATTTCGTTTAATGTTTGTCGCAAAGGCTCAATGGTTGTTTCGTTGTCAAACATATATATATCTTTAACAAACTCACCTGAGTTTATTTGTCTAGTATCTTCTTTTAAATCTTTACGTTGCTGTTGTGGTGAAAGATCTTTTTCTTCAAACGCTGTATCTGTTTGGTCTCTATCTTGTACTTGTAGCTGAGAGTCTCCTTGATTTATTCTTGTTTCTTTAGAACTTTCTTCTACAGATTTTATACCTAATCTACGAGCTAAACTTTGAGCTCTTAAATTTAATCTGTTACTAACAAATTGATCAAGTGGTTGTCTACCATTATACTCGTTGTTAACTAACGTAGCAGCTTCATTTACTAAATCTGATTGATAACTACCTCTTGATACAGAGGCTTGATCTGCTATGTTAGTAGGTATAGGATCAAATAATCTTTTTGTTATACTTTCAACTATAGGCATTACTTCTTGTCCAAATTCTGAATCTACACTAGATATATAATTACCAAATTTATCTTCTCTAAACGCAACTGGTTCGCCATTAGCTTGTCTAGCAACAGTTTGATTTATCATACGTCTAGTGTTACCATCAAATCGATCTAACATACCAGCTAAATTAGACTTAGCAAACTTAGGTCCTCCTTCAACTTGCGTTACTCCTTGTGTAGCACTAACTATACCACTACTCAGCGAGCCCTTGTGTATACTTCTATTGTATTCTTTTAAGAACTCAAATACATCTTTACCACTATCAAACTTTATTTTCTTAAATCCAGCAGCCCTAAGTATAGGTAAAATAAAATCCATTAATGGTTGGAACACACTTTCACTATAGGTTATCTGACCGTTAGCTATAGCATCTGAAGTTAACGTAATCCACTCATCAGGATTTTCTATCATATACTGCTCTGTATATCCAGCTTCTTTAACTCTGTTTTCTACATACTGCCATTGATTACCTATTTGTTGAGACAACTCTTGCCTTATATTGGCAAATTGGTTTGGGTTGTTCTTCATTTCTTTTCTAAGTATACCATGCAACAACTCGTGGTTACCAACGTTAACAGCATCTGTAAACTGAGCTACCTCGCTATTTATAATTATTTGATCACCATCAATAAATCCATCTGCATCAGCAGCCTCATCTCCATAGGCTTTACGTATTTCCTCTCTAGTTAAAGTATCATTTACATTTAAACCATACAAGGCACTATGTTTTTTAGCAAACTCTAAATTACTTTTAAAAATTCTTTCGGACATGTTCTGATTAAACTCAGCTGCTTGATCTCTTTGTATTTGTACATCTGAAAGATTTTTATCTATTTGATTTTGATATGGAGCTAGTATTTCTTCTATAGCTAAATTTATATCATTTAGTTTTTTATCTGCATCTGAAACAGAAAACACTCCAGTTTTTTTAGTATCAGCTTCTGCTTTTCTTCTTTGATTTTCTAGCTCAACCAAACGTTTTCTATCAGCTCTATCAACAACTCTAGCGTCTATATTCATTTCTATATTTATATCACTTAAAGCTTTATCTAAATAAGACTGTAGAGTTTTATCGTTAGTTATTTCTATATTAGAAAGAATTTTTGCTTTTTCTTGAGTTGTAAGATCATTATCTTGAAGTATGCTAACAACTCTTTTTTTAGTTACCTCACTTCCATTAATAGTATACTTTTCACCTCTTGATCCAGAAAATAATATGTCAGTATTTAAAACAGCTGTTGGCCCTTCTAATATACCTTCAATAAAAATATCTCCACTATCTAAGTTTTCAATACCTTTTTGAACACTAAACCCGCCAGGCTCTGCTGTACCTCCAGACGCAAATTGTCCAGCGGCTTCACTAGCAGCACCACCAACCATCTCTGTTCCAGTAACAGCAAGCGCTGTTTTACTTTTAGACATTGTTTTATCTAACACTAATTTACCAGTACCTCTCGCTACGCCAAACGTCATAGCTTCTACTACCGCCATAGACATACCTCTTGCTAGAGCTTTTTTTCTAATTTTTTCTAAAGAAGCTGGATCTTCTAATATCAAAGATCTAATATTGTCAGCTGTAAAACCATTATCATAATCATTTGGATCTACACCCTTTTCAGCTAACTCTTCTTTTAATAACTCAGTAAATTCTAGACCTGCTTCCATAGCACCTATACCAGCACTATAAGCACCAGCTACACCGCCATAAGGACTTCTTGTAGCCACAGCACCCGCTCCTGCACCACCAGCCGCAGAAACTCTTACTTCATCAGATCCATAAAGAGACGTAGCCATAGTAGATAGAGAACCTAGTATTTGTTGAGGTACCCACTCTAAACTTAACATCGTATTTCTAGGATCACTCATTACTTTTATGTGACCCCATATTCCACCACCATTCTCTTCTAGTTTTCTATTATATTCTATTTGAGCTTGAGTTTGTGGCACGCCACCATATTTTTCTACATCTCTAACCCACTCTTGTAACTTTTCGTCAGTTATATTTTTACCATGACGCATTAAATCAAAGGCGCCATCAGTAGTTAAACCTCTTTTACCTTGCTTTAATGATAATACTAATTCTGAAAGATAACCTTTATCTTGTGGTATAGTATCTTTATCATCTGTTATTTTATCTAATATAGTTCCTTTTTGAAAGGTTGCTTGCGTAGCTTCTGGATTTTCCTTTTCAAATGCTTTAGTATTAGCAGGAGCTACCTTAACAAACTTTTCACCAAGTTTATATTTTACAAACCCCAACAAACCAGTTGCCGAAGATGAATCCGTATTTTCTGTTTGATTTTCTTGGGGCTGACTTGCCCCTATTGACTTTCCCGGCGACTCCTCTTTTCTTTTCCAGAACTCTAGTTCATCTGGAATCCAACCTTCTTCTCCTCGCCACCAGCTTGTTTCCTTTATTTTAGCATTAGGATTTGCTTTAATAAATGCTTGTTCGTTTTCTGAAGAGACTTTTACAGTCTTTCCATTTAATATATATTCTTTCATACTGTTTCGTTAGTTACCCGTGTTATTAATTTTATTAATTAGGAATCCACTCACCATCTTTAATTTGCCCTCCAGCAAATGCTCCAGCAATGTCACCGTCAAATGCCATTTCTTTTTGTGTTTTTAATTCCTGCGGTATGTTGGCGTTAAATTCTCTTTCTGCATATGCAGTAAAATATTCTGTTAACATTCCTTTTAACAGCTTTTGGTTTTCTAGTACTTTGTT
>TARA_R100000278_G_scaffold2029_1_pt1 | contig 10599 bp, 9 predicted proteins | sample TARA_R100000278 | Tara Oceans TARA_R100000278 (sample SAMEA2620755) | marine metagenome | biome: marine biome (ENVO:00000447); feature: deep chlorophyll maximum layer (ENVO:xxxxxxxx); material: "saline water (ENVO:00002010), including plankton (ENVO:xxxxxxxx)" | depth 66 m | reverse complement strand
AATGGCAGATCTTACCAGAATGCTCGTAAGAGCATCATTGCTTAATTTCTTGAGTCCTTTTCCATTTTTTGATCGTATAACAGGTGGTAAAAATGCAATGGGTAATGTATACGATGCTGGCAACAAGATTTCTAAGTTCGCAAAAGGAGGCATAGTTAAAAATCCAACAATGTTTGCTTATGGATCGGGAGGTTATGGTCGATTTGGCCTCATGGGAGAAGCTGGCCCGGAAGCGATCATGCCGTTGAAACGTGGTGCAAATGGAAAACTTGGAGTGCAAAGTTCTGGCGGTGTTGGTAATATTGTTGTAAATGTAGATGCTTCTGGTAGCTCTGTAGAGGGTGATTCACAACAATCAGAGCAGTTTGGTAGGGCTTTAGCTGCTGCTATACAATCAGAACTCATACAACAGCAAAGGCCAGGAGGTTTACTTAGTTAATGGCTACTTTTCCAAATATTGAGCCTTCTTTTAGCTTAAAAAAAGAACAATCTCCCTTAACAAGGGTGGTTCAATATGCTGATGGGTTTGAACAAAGAATAATGTTTGGCTTGCCAACTAATCAAAATCCTAGAAAATATAATTTAAGGTGGGAAAACATTACAGAAGAAGAAGCAGATACTATTGATTATTTTTTAAATGAACGTGCTTTTGATAAAGCTACTTTCGATTATGCACCACCAAGAGAATCATTTACGAAAACAGGTACTTATGCACAAAGCAGTACAACAATATCTATTACAATTACAAATCATAGGTTGTTTGTTGGTGATTCAGTTGCAATAGATTTTACTTCTGGTTCTTCAACTGATGGTACATATGTAGTTTCTTCTATTACAAACCCAAATGTTTTTGTTGTGACAGCAGCTAGTGGCGCGACTACGAGCGGTGATGTTTCTATAACAAAAACTGGATCTGGTAAATTTATTTGTGAGAGATGGACAAAAACAATTAACGTGGCAAATTTAGCTGATATAGATGCTACTTTTATTGAGAAATTCGCAGCATGACTATAGATACAGCCCCAGTATTTAGCGATGTTCAAAAAGAAAACCCTTCGTCAATTATTGAGCTTTTTGTGCTTGAGTTAAAAGAGGGCTTAAACTATGCAACTGGTAATCCAACAGGTATAGATACTGTTTTTAGATTTCATGCTGGGGCAGCAGAAGGTAATATTGTTTGGAATAGTCAAACCTATACACAATTCCCTGTGCAAGCAACAGGTTTTGGATACAAAAAAGGACAGCTATCTAGACCTACAATTTCTATAAGTAATATGGGTACACCTAATATGTCGGCAATACTGAATTTAGCAAACACATTTACGGTTGGCAATGATTTAACAGGTGCAAAAGTTACAAGAATAAGAACAATGGTAAGGTTTTTAGATGCTGCAAATTTTTCTGGCTCTACAAATCCATATGGAACTCCTGATCCGGATGCAGAATTTCCAAGAGAAATATATTATATAGATCGTAAATCAGCAGAAAATAGAAATGTAGTTTCTTTTGAATTAGCTGCTGTTTTTGATCTTGCTGGTATTCGTGCGCCAAAACGTCAATGTACTAGAGACATATTTCCTTCTATTGGTACTTTTATAGGATGACTTGGAAAAATAAAGCATTAGTTCATGCGAAAGACCAAGCACCAAAAGAATCTGTAGGATTGCTACTAAATATAAAAGGTAAGGAGAAATATTATCCTTGTCGTAATTTATCCATAACGGCAAATCAATGTTTTATTCTTGATCCAGAAGATTATGTAAAAGGAAGTAATTTAGGTGAAATTACAGCAATAATTCATAGTCATCCAACAACTCTTCCTAACCCAAGTGATGCAGATTTAGTAAGTTGTGAAAATAGCGGTCTACCTTGGCATATTGTTAATCCACATACAGAAACTTGGGGATACTGTGAACCGTCTGGTTATAAAGCACCTTTATTAGGAAGGGATTGGATTTGGGGTATAACAGATTGTTGGTCATTAGTAAGAGATTGGTATAAACAAGAAAAGAATATTGAGCTTATTGATTACCAAAGACCAATAGATCCAGAAGAATTTTTAAAAAATCCATTATTTGAAAAATATGCAAAAGATACTGGATTTAGAGAACTTGACAGTAATGAGTCTTTACAGAAGGGTGATGTATTATTAATGTCAATATTGTATCCAACTTTAAATCATGTAGCTATTTTTTTAGGCGATATGGTTTTACATCATTTAGCCGATAGACTATCTTGTAGAGAGCCATATTCTGCGTGGTTACAAAAATGCACAGGTAAGAGGTATCGTTATGCTTCGTAAATTAAAATTGCATGGAGAACTTGCTAAGTTTGTCGGTCAAGATGAATTTGAAGCTGTTATGAGAACATCCGCAGAAGCTATAAGATTTCTTGTTACTAATTTTCCAAAAGTAGAAGCATATATGTCTGATAAATACTATCAGGTATTAGTAGGTAAAGAAGAGATAGATAAAGAAGACTTGCACAATCCTACAGGTCAATCTGATATACATATTGTTCCTGTTATCACTGGTGCTGGAGGTAGAAGTCCGTTTGGAAGGATTTTACTTGGAGCAGCTTTGATAGGGGCTAGTTTCTTATTTCCCGGTGCTGGTATGTTTGGAACATACGGTCTTGGTAAGACTGCGGCTGCAACAGGTTTTACTGCTGCTGGTATTGGTACTGCTATAGGTACTGGTTTAAGTGTTATTGGTGCAGGTTTGGTTTTAAATGGTGTTTCTGAGTTATTATTTCCACTCCCAACTCCAGATGAACAAGAAGATGATCCTAGAATTTCATTTGCATTTAATGGGCTGACAAATACTAGCCGAGCCGGAACTGCACATCCTATCGTATACGGCGAAATTGTTACTGGTTCAGTAGTTATTTCTGCTGGTATTGACACTAACCAAGTAAAAGCATGACAGATAAATTTATTAGAGGTTCTGGAGGTGCGCCTCCCACTCCACCTACTCCATATCGTGCGCCTGATACTTTAAATAGTAGACAGTTTTTAACTATTTTAGATTTATTATCAGAAGGTGAAATTGAAGGTTTTGCTACACCATCAAAAAAGAATATTGCATTTGGTAGTTCTAATTATTTAAAAGCAGCATTAGCTGATGTTTTCTTAAACGATACATCTGTTTTAAATATTGATACCTCATTAAGCAACACAGCATTTGCTAACAAGTTAAACAACTTAACTGCATCAGATTATAATTTTCAAAATATACTTTTAAATACAAGACTTGGTGCAAGTAATCAACCTAAAATTAAGGGAATAGTAGGAAGTGATGCCTTAAGTTCTGGTTTTAGCGTTCAAGATTGTACGGTTGCAAATGGTGGTGTTTCGCAAGATATATCAACAGGTAAAGATGCAGTCAAAGTAACTGTTATGTTTCCTCAATTACAGAAAGCGAAAGATAATGGTGATTTGCTTGGATCTTCTGTTGAGTTAAGTATTAGGTTGCAAATTGATAATCAAACTTCTGGAGGGCCATCTGATACTCCTACTCATGAAGAAATAGTAAATGACATAATTACTGGCCGTAGTGCTGATCCATATTCAAAAGAATACAGAATAGATTTACCCGACAGTTACACACAAGCAAATATAAAAGTTATAAGAGTAACAGCAGATAGCACTACAGAACAGCTTAAAGATGAATTTAAGGTAACAGTAATTCAAGAAATAGTAGATGATAATAATACATACCCAAACTCAGCATATACATCATTAAGGCTTGATTCAGAACAGTTTTCATCTATTCCAAAAAGAGCTTTTCGTATTCGTGGTGTAAAAGTAAGAATACCAGCCTCAAATAGTAGTGGAACAATACAAGTAGATCCAGAAACAGGTCGTATAGATTATCCACTTAACTATGTATTTAACGGACAATTTGGAGCAGCGCAATGGACTTCATGTCCAAGCTGTATCTTGCTCGATCTTTTAACAAATGAAAGATACGGATTTGGCACTTTTTTAGATCCTGATGGTACTTTTACATCGTCTGGTACATCATCAATTTTAGATTTATATAGTTTTGTTGTTGCAAGTAAATATGCAAATGAACGTGTTAATAATGCCTTTGGGAGTGAAGAGGCTAGATTTAGTTGTAACGTTAATATTCAATCAACAAGAGAAGCATATGATTTGATAAAAGACTTAGCAGCAGTAATGAGATGTATTCCTACTTGGAGTCAAGGTTCTATATCTTTAGTGCAAGATGCACCTAGCGATCCAGTTTATTTATTTAATTTAGCTAATGTTACCAAAGATGGATTTAGCTATACAGGATCAAGCTTAAAACAGAGACATAGCGTAGTAAGTGTAAGCTATTTTAATATGGATTCAAGAGAATTAGATTTTGAAGTATATGGTGATGGTGATACGGCTGCTGAAATAACAAGACGACAAAAACTTGGAGTTGTTTATAAACAAGTAAAATCATTTGGCTGTACATCAAGAGGGCAAGCTCAACGTATGGCTCGTGCAATAGTTTTCTCGGAGGAACAGGAAAGCGAGGTCATATCTTTTTCTACATCTATAGACGCTGGAGCAATAGTAAGACCGGGTTCTGTAATTTTAGTTAATGATCCAGTAAGGCAAGGAGATAGAAGATCTGGGAGAATAAAAGCAGCTACAGAAACACAAATCACTGTTGATGATCCAAAAGATCTTGATTCATTTGTTGGCGGTAATCAAAAAGTTTATGTCATAATGCCAAATGGATCTGTTGAGGACAAGTTCACTACTAATGTGGATTCTGTAACTGGTGTAATAACTATAAATCCATCAACACCGCTATCAACAATTCCAAACGTAAATTCTATATGGCTTTTAGAAAGTGATGGAATAGGTCAAGAACCTCAAAAATTTAGAGTAATAACAGTAGAAGAACAAGATGGTATAAATTATGCAATCACAGCTTTAAGTTATAGATCAGAAAAATATGACAACATAGAATCAATAGATTTTCCAACATTACCACCAAGAAATATATCAACATTAAATCAAGTAAAACCAGCACCAGTAATTCATACGCCAATAAGAGAAGAAGTTGCTGTAGTAAACAATATTGCTATCAACAAAATATTATTATCTTGGACTCCTGTTACAGGAGTAACACAATATCAGGTTCAGTATAGATATGAAAAATCTAACTGGGTCACACAAGTTGTGTTTAGACCTGATTTAGAAATTATGAATACTGAAGCTGGTATTTATGAATTTAAAGTTTTTTCGTATAATGCAACCTTACAACTATCAACAACTCCAGCAACAGCAGAGCTTGATGCAACAGGTAAGAAAGATCCTCCAGAGGATGTTGCAAATTTATCAGCAGAACCAGTAAGCAATAACACACTTAGATTACGCTGGGATAAATCAATTTCAGCAGACGTTTTGCATGGAGGTCGTGTCTATATACGACACTCAAATAAAACGGATGGTACTGGTACTTTTGCTAATTCAGTTGATTTGATAGAAGCTGTTGCTGGTAACTCAACAGATGTAATTGTTCCATCTTTAGAAGGAGAATATATTTTAAAATTTAGAGATGATGGTGGAAGGTTTAGCGTTGGAGAAACAAGTGTAATTATGGACTTGCCTGATCTTATTGATATACAGGCAGTTTTTACAGACAGAGAAGATACAGGTGGTAGTCCGTTTAATGGTAATAAAACTAAAACAACTGAATTAGATGGTGCGTTAAAACTTACAGATCCATCGTCAGTTATTACAGGAACCTATAGTCAATCAGGTAATGATATTACTTGTACTATAAATAATCACGCTATAACTGCTGGTGATATTTTTGATTTTACTTTTACTACTGGTGGTGCTTTAAATGGTAAATTTCCTGTTAGTTCAGTTACAAATGCAAATGTTTTTGTAGCTAAATCTAACAATAGTAATACAACATCAGGAAATGTAAGTGTTGCTAGAGGTTTAAAAGGTACATATGATTTTGATGGCATATTAGATTTAGGTGGTGTTTTTTCTGTTAATTTAAAACGGCATTTTCAATCTATTGGCTTTTTCTTAGGTGGTGACTTACAAACAGCTACATACACTCAATCTGGCACTACAGTAACAATAACTAAAAACTCTCATGGAAGAGCAGTTGGTGATTCTATAGTTTTTGATGCTACTTCTGGTGCTGGTGTAGATGGTACGTTTCAAATTGCAACTGTTTCAACAAACTCTTTTACATATACGGCAAACCAATCACAAACAGTAAGTAGTTCAGATTGTACTTTTCAATTTGTAAACACATTAGAACAAATTATTCCTAATACATCTCCTGAGTTTGGTGGGCCTTCTGATGGTGGATTTGATAATTATGCGGTTGATGGTGATTTTGATGGTGCAAAAGCACAGAAAACAAATGCTCAAATTTTAGTTGCGTCAACATTATCAGCACCTAGCAATGGGTCTTCATATCAGCCATCAGACTTTGACGGCAAACCTTTTAATGTTTTTGCTAATGGTACATTTAAAGGTCGAGGATTTAAGTTTAAATTAAAATTATCTTCTGATGATGCTGCACAAAACATAAGTGTTGAGCAAGCTGGTTACTCAGCATCTTTTGAAGCAAGAACTGAGCAAAGTTCTGGTACAATTAGCACTTTAAATAGCAGTAATATTCCAGCAGCAAAAGTAGTTACATTTACAAAACCATTTTTTACAGGAACTAGCAGTACAGATGGAGGACTTAATGCTTATTTGCCTAGTGTTGGTATAACAATTCAAAATGCTCAAGCTGGGGATTTCTTTACAATTACTTCTTTATCAGGAACAGGATTTACAATTAATATAAAAAATCCTAACGAAACTGCAAACAATGGTTACGTTGATAGAAATTTTACATATCAGGCTGTTGGTTACGGCAAAGGGGTGTAATATGGAGGAAAGTATTACTTAAATGGCTCAAGTAAGTTCATACAATGTAGCTAATAGATCTGGCGCACAGGTGCGAGGTGATATAAATGATATATATTCTGCTATTAAATCTTGCAATAGTGGCCCTAATGATCCAGCAAGTCCAGAGCAGTTTATGTTGTTTGGAGATAACAGCCCTGGTGATTTTAATTTAAAAATACATGATGGATCACAATTTAGAGTTATAGGAAAAGTAACAGAAGATAATTTAGGTCTACTGCCTCGTGCTGGTGGTACGATGACAGGTCAATTACTAGGAGATGATGCTTCTGGTTTTGCATCACCAGCTTATGCGTTTGATAATGATACAGATACAGGAATGTTTAGATCAAATGCTAATACAATAGGATTTTCAACATCTGGTTCTAAAAAAGTAGAAATAGACACAAGCGGTTTAACTATTGTTGCTGATACTAATGCTACAAGAACTTTAACCTTTCAAGAAGCTACTAATAATGGTGCTAATCATGTCTCGTTGAAATCACCTGCTGCTTTATCTGGAAATGTAGCTTTAACATTGCCACCCTCTATAACAAATGGAGGATTTTTACAAACAGATGGTAATGGTCAATTAAGTTTTCAAATTGTTAATGGTGTGCCAACTGGTGCGATATTTGCATTACCTGATACACAGGGAACAGGAACAGGTTTTCAGTCTGATGGTATTCCAACTGGCTATTTAGAATGTGATGGTCAATTACTTGATAGATCAACTTATGCTGCTTTGTTTAATGTTATTGGTACAAGATATGGAAATACAACTAGCAGTAATTTTAGGGTTCCAGATTTACGAGGTGAATTTATAAGAGGTTGGGCTAGTGGTACTACTGATAGTTCTAGGGATCAGGGAAGAGGTATTGGAACTACACAAGGCGGTCAAAACCAACAGCACAATCACCCAGCATCTTCTAACGCATCAGTGTCTGACAGCGGTCACTTCCACCATTCATTTAGGTTAGGAAATAGTGGAAATAGACAACATAACAGTAGTTTAACCAGTAGCAACTTCCCTGCATCTGGTACAGGTGCTGGTCATTTAAATGAAGCATATAATATAACTAGCAAAAACAGCGAAGCAAACGTAGGTAGAACTTCAAATGAAAATGCGAATATTTCTGTTAATGTTAATACAAGCACTAGTAATGATGGTGGTAATGAATCTAGACCTCGAAACGTAGCTATGATGTACATTATTAAAATTTAATTATGGCTGTTTTACCGGGTACATATAACATAACAATGCAAAGAAGAGCAGATTATTCTGTTCAACTTGTTTTTAAAGATTCCAACAATAATGCTATTAATCTCACTGGATATACAGTTTATGCTCAATGTTGGGATGAAGGTAGAAATATAAAATATGGAGATTTTGCAGTTACATATACAGATCGTGCTGCTGGCACTATTGATATTGCTTTAACAGATGCACAAACAGCTACTTTTCTAGCAAATAAACTTTCTTATGATGTTTTACTAGAAAATCCTTCTGGATTGCGAGAGTACTACCTTGAAGGTGTTATAACTATGTCAGAAGGTTATACATCACCATGACTTCAGTTAACATAACAACTACTAAAAATACTGTTACTGTTAATGAAGGTGATACAACTGTTGTTTCTGTAACTACTGCTGGGCCTCAAGGCCCAAAAGGTTTAGAATTAGATGAAACAGCTAAAGTTAATGGCTCTGTCATTTACTACGACCAAAGTTCTGCTAAATTTAAGGCAGATGCAACTACCACCAAACTTACACTTGTCGATGGGGGCAATTTTTGAAGCATGGCTAACACAATCAGAATAAAAAGATCCACAGGATCATCAGCACCTAGTACTCTAGAAAATGCTGAATTAGCTCACGCAGAAGGCTCCGATATTATTTTTATCGGTAAAGGTACAGGAGGATCTGGAGGTTCTGCTACAACTATTGAAAAGATTGGTGGAAAGGGAGCATTTTTTGATAAAGACACAACACGAATTGCAAATACTATATTAAGTGGCCCTACCTCTGGATCGGCTGCTGCACCTACGTTTAGGTCACTTGTAATCGCTGACCTTCCAAGCCATCCACATACGCTTATCAGCGATTTCGATACTGGAGTTCGTACAAATAGATTAGATCAGATGGCTGCACCTACAGGTTCAGTTTCATTAAACAGCCAAACAATAACTAACTTAGCAGACCCGGTAAATACACAAGATGCTGCAACACGCGGTTTCGTTGAGGCTACATCACAAGGACTTGATGTTAAAGATAGCTGTAAAGCAGCAACAACAGGAAACATAACAATATCAACTGCACTTAATAATGGAGATACGCTAGATGGTGTAACTCTTGCAACTAATGATCGTGTTCTTGTTAAAGACCAGGCTACTGCAAGTCAAAACGGTATTTATATAGTTGGGTCTTCTCCAGCTAGAGCTAGTGATTTAGCTGCTGGTTCTGATGCTGCTGGTATGTTTACCTTTGTAGAACAGGGAACTGTTAATGCTGACAACGGTTTTGTTTGTACGAGTAACAAGGGAAGCGCAGTTACAGGTACTAATAATCTTACCTTTGCACAATTTTCTGGTGCTGGTCAGATTACAGCAGGGGATGGACTTGATAAGTCTGGTAATACACTTTCCGTTGATCTAAAAGCTAATGGTGGACTTGTTATTGAATCTACTGAAATTGGTGTTGATCTTGCTGCTAGTTCTATAACAGGAACTTTACCTGTAAGTAAATTAACAAGTGTTACTGCAACAGCTACAGAAATAAACAAACTTGATGGATTAAACTCTACCACTACAGAATTAAACACCTGTACTGATGGCTCAACATCTGCTACAGCAACAACTCTTGCTACAGCAGATCGCATGGTTATTAATGATGGCGGAACAATGGTACAAGTTGCGTTATCTGATCTTGTTACCTTTTTAGAAAATGGAAGTGTATCAGGTTTTGATATAGACGGAGGATCGTACTAGAAACTAATCATTAGGAGGTAAAAGCCAATGGCTAACACAATCAAACTTAAAAGAGGTTCTGGTAGTGATCCTAGTGCTAGTGATTTAGTTCTTGGAGAAGTAGCGGTAAGAACCGACAACGGTAAATTATTTACTAAGAAAGACGATGGAACGGTAGCAGAAATATCTGGTGGTGGTGGCACTGCTACTACTATTAACAACAATGCTGACAACCTAATCATAACTGGTTCTGGTACAGCAAATACTTTAAATGCAGAGTCAACATTAACTTATGATGGGGCTGGTACACTTGCACTTTCATCAACTGATGCTGGTAGTTCTGCTGCACCAATAATTGAGCTTTATAGAAACAGTGCATCTCCAGCAGATGCAGATTATATTGGTCAATTAAAATTTACTGGCGAAAGTGACGATGGTAGTAAAGAAGTATATGCAAAGATTACAGGTAAGATTGATGATGCCAGTTCTGGTACAGAAGATGGAATTATTGAGATTGCACATAGAAAAGCTGGCTCTAATAATATTTCTGCAAGATTTACAAGCACAGCACTAAAACTAATAAACGGAACAACTTTAGAAGTCGATGGTACAGACGCAACGATAAACGGACTTAATCTTGGCAGAGGTGCAGGGGGTAGCGAAACTAATGCTGCTTTTGGACTTGAAGTTTTAGAATCAAATACATCT
>TARA_R100000278_G_scaffold56667_1_pt1 | contig 10643 bp, 11 predicted proteins | sample TARA_R100000278 | Tara Oceans TARA_R100000278 (sample SAMEA2620755) | marine metagenome | biome: marine biome (ENVO:00000447); feature: deep chlorophyll maximum layer (ENVO:xxxxxxxx); material: "saline water (ENVO:00002010), including plankton (ENVO:xxxxxxxx)" | depth 66 m | reverse complement strand
CACAAACTCTCCTGGCTGTAACATTGCCGGAACAGTATCTCTATTACCTGTGCCGGGAACATCTCCACCTCTAGAAAACTTTACTGATGGAGCATTTCTAAATCCCGAACCACCTCCAGAATTTAAATTTTTTATTGTTGCAGTAAGCTGTTCTACTGCGGAAGTTAATGTGGAAAGTGCTGTTGTATTGTCTTTTAATTCACTTCCTCCACCACCGCCACCAGACCCACCTCCTCCGCCAGATCCACCACCCCCGCCAAGCATTCCAGCTAAACCTCCTCCGCCACCACCACCCAAGCCGCCCTTAAAGCCACTAATAAATTGTGTTATAAACTTAAAACCCTTTGCGGCAGTAAGGGCTGTAATCAAAGGTAGTATAGGCTTTAAAGCTCCAGCAACACTAATAAAAGAATTAGCTAAGCCCAGTACGAGTTTGGTGATAGTTTGAAAAGTAGCACTCTGTCCAATATCTCTAATTAAGTTATTAAATTCTTCACGAGTTTTCTGAAACTGAACAGCTAAAGCCTGTTGTGCTGTCACGGCGTCTTTAGTTAATGATCCAGCGCCTCTTTGAGCAACAGCCAACGCCTCTTGTGCTGTAGCAAACTCTTGAATTAACGGGATGACTTTACCAATTTGTCTGAAGCCACCAAGTTCTTCTACAATCTTAGTGAATCTAACATCTCTAGGATCAAGACCCTCAAGCCCTTCACTAAGTCTCCTAATAGCTTCATATGCACCAACAAACTTACCTTGTGCGTCTTGTAGCTCAACACCAAATTCTTTCATAAACTTGATAGTACTACCACGCTGAATACGAGTAAAAATAGTTCTTAAACCTGTAGCAATAGTCTCTGCACTTTCACGAGTAGTAGCTCTAACGCTTGTAAAGACAGCCACAAATTCTTTTAATGCTTCTGAACCAGTGCTAACACCTTTACTTGCAGCTGCAAACACACCACCAGCCCTAGATATAGCTGTAATAATATCTCCAGATTCAACAGCAAACTCACTAGCAACAGCATTAATACTACCTAAAGCACCTTCTAAGTCTTGAACACTAATTTTAAACTGACGCATCAATGCAATACTACCCTCGGTTGTATTATTGATGTTAGTAAATGTAGCAGCCAGAGACGTCTTGGCTAACGCTTCAAGAGCAGTCCTAGCTTGATTAGCACTCAGCCCAGCCTGTGCTAGCGTCACAGAAATTTCAGCAAGGTCTTGTGAGGCCACCCCAAACTTACTTGCTAAATTACCTATCTCGTTTGACAAAGATTTAATGTCTGCTGCTGTACCTCCTGTAACCTGAGCGACTCTAACAAGCTGTCTATCAAAATCTACAAATGTTTTAAAACTATCACTAACAGCTCCGGTAAATTTATTTATTACGGATGTAACCACACTAAACGCAGCGAACCTTTTTACTGCTAAGGCTGACTGTTTGCCAAAATCTTCTATTGCAGTTGATGCCTGCTTGACATCGTTAGCACTCTTTTTTATATTCTTTCCTGTATTTTGGGTTGTTTGATTAAATGTTTTTGCTGTTTGGTTTGTGCTGTTAATACCAGAAGCTAACTTTTTTAATGCAGTGTTTAACCCATTAACGTTGCCTTGTGCATTTTTTGAAGCAGCAGATAAAGAATTTAATTGTTTATTAATAGTGCCAATCTTCTTGGCTGTATCTGCTTTTATATTAAGGTCTACATTAGCCTTGATGGTGCCAAGCTGCCTTCTAATGTTGGCAACCACTTTTTTGACATTATTGGGGCCTTGTAGATTAATTTGTGCTGTAAGATTGAAGGGCTGTGCCATATTTTAAGCTCCAAAAAAATAGCCCAATGCTGGTAGGCAAAGGGCTATGTTAAGGGTATGAATAGATAAATCTTGACTATGAAGACTCAACAGCTTTTTTGGACTTTCCTCTGGTTTTAGGTTTAGGTTTTTCTTCATTGTCATCTTCTTTGATAGGTTTTCCATTATCATCTAAAAAGGGACTAAACTCAAATTTGTAATTTTCATCATCATCTAATGGGTTTCCATCAATATCTACACGATTGCCTTTTTCATCAATAAATCTACCATATTCGTCAATAAGTCTACCTTCATCATCAATAAGTTTACCGTCAGAGTTAATAGGTCGGAGTTCATCATCTACGAATTTGTATTTATGTAAAAATTGGTTTTCGGGTAAATTTCTTTCAAAGTCATCATCTAAACCATAAAGCATATTGGCTAATTTTTGAGCACCAATAATACCTGCTGGTTCAATCGCCCTTTTATTGTAATCCTCATATCCTTCAAAATAAGGCTGATTAGTATCTTTATACACCACACAACAGGATACAAGGAAATTAAATTTAGCGTTATCTGCTTGGCCTTCTGCTGTATGAGAATCCAAAGTGGTACGTTCAGAAATCAATGTTTTAAGTTCATCTCTCAATTTTTGCATTTCGTTTGCGTGTGCCTTAGCTTTTGATAGCGGAATACCGCCTTTTGCTAAAATTCTTTCATTTTCTAAGATATTTTTTTGTATACCTTGATACTCTTGTTCTTTCTTGTCATCCCATAATTTTTGGTCTTTCATGACATCATCTAGTCTAGCCCGTACAATAGAGCCAGAATTTAAAGCGTCAGAAAAGGTTCTATTATAAATTTTCTGACTTTCTCTTTGGTTTTTGGGTGAAGGAGATTTAACCGTTAATTCAATCTCTTTACCATCTTTAATAATCTTAAAATCATTCTCGTCCATCTTGGTTTCTCCTTTTATCGTTCATAAAAAATTTATATTCATACCTATTATCGTCTATCTCTAACATTTCATCAATTTCATCCAATCCTTTTCTAATATGAAAATTACCATGATTTAAAATTTCATTTCTCAACTCATCCCACATAACTCTAAACTCTTCCTGTCTTTCTGTAGGATTTTCTTTACCGTGTGCCCATAAATAGCCAAAGTAATCTTCAACTCTAGCTATACTACCTATCATAATAGTTTTGAATCGTGTTTCTGCAGCCTTTAGTAAATGTCTTCTATGTTTATTGTTCACCTTTTTGCTCTCTTACTATTTGTTCTTTCATGCCAGGTATATCCTGCCATTTTGTTGTACCCTTTGTATTGTGTGCGTGTTCATGTATTTTTTTCATTTGTCTTCTAGTTAACGGATCATTTAGCTCCATAACTTCTTTAATCTCTTGTGGAGTTTTAGCCATAACAAAAACTTCACCAGCTTGTTTATCTCCAATCTTTGCGTCAATATCTTTTCTTTTCTGCTCCTTTTCAAACTCTTCGTTTTGAAACAACACCCATCCGTCTAATGCATCAGAATCCTGTAATACTTCTTCTGGAGGACATTTGGGGTGCTGTCTAATATTATCTAACATTAAACTAGCACTAATAAGCATCCTTTGTTCTATATTACAATCCTTAATTGGTTTATTAAAAACGTTTGTTTTTGCGCTTTCCCAAAGACTTTTCCAAGATCCGTTGTGTGTAATCTGTCTAATATCCTGAATTGTTAATTCTGTTAACAGTTTGGATATTTTTTGCAAATAGTAGAAATGCTGTGTCTTTTGAATTTTGAAAAATAGTCTATTTTTAAGATACACCGTATTTTTGATAACATAATGGTTTTTAAGGGTGTTAGCATATGATTCTTTAGTATACTCATAATATGTATATTTTTGATTATGTAACTTACCTATCATTTTTTCTGTATCTTTAATTTTTTCCTTAATCAAATCTCTGGTATCTTTTAGGTTAAAATGTTTATATAGTTGAATTTTTAATGTGCTCACATCTTTGAGTAGGGTGTCAAGCTCTTTTTGTTTTTGAGGGTTCCATAAGCCTTGTAAACCCAAAATAATTATACGTTTTTTATCATCTAGCCAATCTTCCCCATTATCAAACTTTAAATCTTCTATAACTTTATCGTAATATAGATCGGACTTATTTTCTATACTAATAGTACTAGGCTTCACGTTGAGCGTGTGTTTTCTTAATTTAATAGAGTAATATCCTTTTAATAATCTATTTAATATCTTGGTTTCTTCCATTTTCAATACCGTTAATCATTGCCAGTAATAAGTCCTGAATTATAGCAATTATAATTATATGTTAATGTTGCATTGCCTCCTCCTGTGTCTCCACCACCATAGTCTACGCTTTGCAATATACAATGACCTAAATCAATATCCATAGTATTGTTACAAACACTAACACTAAGATTTTCTTGTTGTGGAAGATTTTCAATGATATCACAAGCTATACCACTTTCACTAAACAAATAATTGTCAAACTCAGGAGTATTTTGATATAATGCAGTAACTGAGTAATTGGAGACTATTGGAAAGGTCGCATAACGATATCTGTTTGAATGTTTACTAAAGGCTGTGCCAAACTCTTCTACCGTTTGAATATTGAAAGGAATTGTGATATTTAGATCAGTAATAACAGCTCCAGAAGGTGCCTTTTCTCCTACACTAAAAGATTGTATATGCTGTCGACGTATAGGTACACCTTTAACTCCGCTGGGTGGCGAACCATTAATAAAATCCAAAGAGCTAAAATCACACAGCCCTGTATCATTCATTTTATGATAGGCTATCATTTGAACATCTTCTGTTAGAAAGCCATCTACATTGATACTATATGATATACTATTAACACTAACATCTTTAAAGCCAACAACATTACCAACTGAGTTGTCGCCAATACCCTCCTCTGTATCTGCGGTAAAAAATACACATAGCTTTCTTCCGTGATTAGCACATATGCCTGTTAAACTACCTGTAATAGCAGGTCCATAGATACCATTCCCCTCTCTCTTGTGTGTGTCAGGATTGCCGCTTCCTAAAATTCTACTAAAACTAATATTAGCTTTAGGAGTATCAGCATAAACACCACTTATGGCCAACTGACCCCAGTTTTCCACAACATTTGTGTTATGATCAGTTCTTATAGACAGATTTTGTACGCCATACAGGGGTCTGCCATCTAGTGACAGCCCCTGACAGGCATAGAACACTCTTTTGTTTCCCATTAACAAATCCTATAAATTTATATACTAACCAGCGTGAGATGCAGTACTTGCTGGAGTAAAGGTGTTATATACAACATATGAGAATGTCAAAGTTGCATTTCCACCACCAGTATCACCACCACCAAACGCAACACTAGTCAAAGTAGCATCACCCAAGGTGAATGTATAACTTCCACTGCCTTCTGAGTCACACAAAGCAATAGTAATATCTTCTTTAGGAAGATTAAGACCTGAGCAACTTTGGTCAGGAATGTCGATAGCTTGAGTGTCAAGTTCTTTAGCAATAACTTCGATATCTACACTAATTTCAAGCGGGAAGTTAACATATCTGTGGAACTCTTTGAATCTACCCAGTTTGTACATAGATTCACGACCAAGGTCAGCACTAATACTAACGCTTTGAATATTTTGTCCACTAACCTGACTTGGAAGAGTAGAATCACCTTGATTAAAGTTTTGTCTTCTAAGAACACTTTGTCGTGTAGTTCCGCCCAAACCACTTGCAGGACTAGTAAGATTACCAGTACCAACAGCTTTACTCAAACCAACAAGAGTTACTTCTTCTGTAAAGTCTCCGTCAACAGCAAAGTTATAACTTAAGCTTTGTAGATAAATAGGGTCACAAGTAATTGAAGTAGTTTTGCCAGGCCCGGTATTTTCAGCAGAACCAATTTCTTCTTCAGTGTCTTTACCAACAACAAACTCTACCTTACTAGCTCTAGAAGAAGTAGCAACAAGACTACCACTACCACAAGCCAGATTGTAGATTAACGGCTGTCCATCAAGAACCTTATTAATACTTACTTCTACACTAGGGTCGCCAACAACATTATCGTAAACTGCCAATTGACCCAGTTGGAAAACCTGTTCTAGATTAAAATTTGTATTCATTGTTACGCTTTGGGCAGCAGTAACCGTGGTAGGGCTAGCAACCCCAGACTGAGATACAGCCACGCCCTGAGAAGCGTAAAACACTCTTTTATTTGCCATAATATTCTCCGATTATTCTGTTGTTAGACGGTAGACTTGAATTATTATACACCATTTTTTTTAAACTATTATAATTTCAGCAGTTACCCTAATATTTGCTTCAAAAAGATCAGGACTAAACGACTCAACCTCTGAAATAACCATATTTTTTAATCTGCAGGTATTCCACAAATAAGTGGTGTTACCATATAATTGATCATATTGAAGTCTGTTGGGATTTAATGTTCCATCAAAATTTAACCAATATTTTTCATTTTTAACCACTTTATCGATATCGTAGAAAGACAAAACCTTGTCTTCTTGTAGCCTTAAAATGTCTAAAATATTATTTCTGTCTGTGTAATTGTTTGCCACTATATGAAACAAAAAGTCTTGGGATATTCTTTGAGATTTATCACCAAGTCTAAAGGGCTCAGATGTTCCTCTAGCCACAGTTTCTATAACCACAGCAGGCATTTGTACTCTTTGATGTGCGGGAATGGTAAAGTCACCCTTGTCTTTGGTCTTTTGATGAGCTTCATTGTTGTTTGTGTTGTATTGTAGCTGTTGCCACCATGTAGCATCTGCAAAATTATAAACTTGCACCCATCTATAAGAATAACTCATCTCAATACTTAAACTAGTAGATTGTTTATTAGTAAATATAATTCTACTATTTTTATAGTCTACAGTATACTCATAAGTACCTGATGTGCTAGTATCATAAAAAGTATTATTAATGTAAACACCACTAATGGGTAATGGTGCATGATATTCATCACTCACACCAGTTTCATAAACCCAATCTTTTCTTGCAGGTTGCCATATTTGACCTGATTTAAAGTTAGGGTCATTAACTGCATATAATTTATATAGTGGGTTAGAATGAATGTTTTTAATAGGTCTGTGTATATTTACAAAGCCACCAGCATTAAGAAAACCCCAATCTAAAAAAGACTTCATGTTGATTTCTAGCTGGCTAATTAAACGGCTTTCGCCTATATTATTTACGCCATAAAATGTACTCATAATTTAACCGATTTTTTAATAGCGTTATCTATTTCTGTTGAGATACTATCTAATACACGAGTAACCCAATTATTTTTAGAACTACCAGAAAACTCACTAGGAACTTTCCATTTACCACCAACAACCTTTTTCATCACAGCCCCACCAGTTCTAGATCTAGAATTAGATCCTATAAATATTTCATAATCTTTAATTATAGTTTTGTCTCCCATAAGCAGTAGCCACTCTAGCCAAGGTAAACTTTGTCCTTTTTTAGTCTCTACTGAAGCAGCTGGTAACCCAAGCACATCATTATAACTGGCATTAATCATAGAAATTTGTAAATTGCCATATATTTGATTGCCTTTAATCTTAGGAGTTTGAAACTTAACCGTAGTATTTTCCCAAACCTGTAAAATTTGACTAACTTTATTTCCAGGATTTGCAAGACCAAACTCATACCTTAAAGCACCAGACAACAAAGATCTATATTCATTACTGTTCATAAACCCATTTTTAACTATACTTTTAATATCAGGCTCTAATTGTTTAGCTACTTTATTCATATATTTTTTAGTATCTGACAACAAACTTTGTAAAATAGCTTGTACAATTTGATTGTCTGACTCTAGCAATGTTGCGGTAAGTTGCATTAAGAACTTCTTTCCCAATTAGTAAATATGTAGCGATTAGAACCCAAGCCTACAGGTTGTGGCTCAGATACTCTAGTAAATTTATTTTGTGCATAAGGTGTGACTGATGTATCTACAGTAATATAATCAGCTGTAGTTAAGTCTGTATACATACTTATAGGAGTAATGGTTTGCATATCTCCCTGTTGAACATTAACATTACCAAAATTAATAAACTTTTTATTGTCAAAAACCACCACTATATCCCTAGCCTGTATTGTTGTTGTAGGAAAAAATCCAGCACCATTACAGACAGGACATATATGACCTTCAGGAAACCACACAAACTCACCCGAAACTTCACGACTACTTTCCACATTAGTGACCGGCACTCCTGAACAATAATTAGCAGAAATAGTACCAGTAGCATATGTGTCACAATAATTCAAGAAAGCAGAAACTACAGAAGTTTTTTCTACACACCCAACAGTGAATGGACACAACATTTCTTCATGCTCAAAAATAGTAGTATTATTAACAACAACACCAGTATTTGCTAATGATGTAAGCAACCCACTATATGTTGCAGCCACATCTGATGGGACCATACTACTAGAATTGTCTCTAGCTATAGTGGCACTAGTCGCATTATTAAATAAACCACTAACAGTAGAAGATACTCCACTAGCAATAATATTTTGCATAACTTGATAGGAATCCGTAGCACCAGAAGCCACTCCACTATCTCTTGTAATGTAAACCCCAGCATCTACTCTAGCGGAAAATACTTTGTCGTCATCTAAAAACCCAGAAGGATAAACTATTTGCAAAGGCTCACGAGCTACATCTAATATAAATACTAACGAACTAGGATAGGCAGCTCTAAAAAAGTCTAAACCACTTTGCTGTGTATTTTGACTACCAGAACTATAAAAACTAGAGTTTTCATCCATATAAACTATGTACATATCATCAGGAACTCTGCCTTTGCCAATTATTGGTTCCACAATTGTGTGCTCAAATCTACTACTAGATCTACCAGTAACAGGATTAATATAACAGTTAGGACAGCCCGACCCTTTAGGGTCTTCATGCACCACATTACAAGGAACAGCAAGACCCGTTGAGGACACCAACGAATCCATCATACTATTATATAATGTTTTTACTGCGCTAAGATCTATCATGAATAAAAGTCTCTTGATCTTCCGTGTTCTCTATTTAAATACCTAGCATCAAATTTATTGCCAACAAATGGACTTAGTACAGCCTTAATACCATTAGCATTACCAACCTCCCACTCCATTCTAAGTTTTTCATACATAGCACAAGGACCTACATCTAATATTTCTTTGTAGCCTTTTAGGTTTCCGGCAACAGAAACGCTAGCAGCACCCAAACCTGCTCTGATACCTTCTCCAGCAGCCTTGGTTCTAAAAGTGCTTTGATCTAAAATACATGCAGATTTTAAAGCTAGAAAAGTAATAAAAGCCTCATCTCTTGTAGCAGCAAGTGAGGGGTCTGGACTAATAGAAAGATTTAAAATATCACATGTATACGATGTATCTAAGTTAATTTCTCTCGTTACATACTGACCAGCGACTATAATTACTTGTTGTAGCCTATCATCACTATATGTAGGATTATCTGCTAAATCATTAATCCAAACTCTAACGATTAGGGGTATTTCTAATATCCATTGTGTAGACATAATATTTTTCTCATTTTAAGGAGTAGGGGTAACGTTAATTGTGCCACCAACAGGTGATGAGCCATTCCATCTGTAAAAAAAGTTACCAGTATTACCAACACCTGGATTCCATTTAATTACACCACTATCTTCTGGATTATTTACAATACTACCTGATTGTATACCGCTATAAGGATAACTTGAAGCATCCGCAGTCAACACTAAAGTTGCAACATCGCCAGCATCACTAAACGTTTTTGGTTTTACAAATAAAGATATGATATCAGTATCATGTATATATATTACAGGATTTAATGCAGGTAACGGGGTTCCAGATCTATCCAAACTATTTGAGGTTGTAGTTTCAGCATCAATATAGTCTAGAGTCCATTGCGTAACAACTCCTTTGCTACCAGCAGGCACAGCAGTTAGAGATATAGTAGCAGACACAGGAGTTTTGTTGGTTTTAATTACTCTAAACTTACCGTCTTTTTTTATCACTTCGGCCAAAACACCAGTAGCCCCAGATAACATGGGAAAGGTTGTAATTTTGGTAGTATTACCGCTAGGTGATGCTGGTTGGTAATTAGGCATAATATCTCCGTATGTACTTAATTATATATACACTATGCGGTATTAATGATGTTATTTTCAGCACCAAGCTTGGATACATAATTAATAATAGCGGCCATAGCTGCTTGAAGATCAGCATCTTCTTCTGATTTAGCTAATATCTCTTCCACTATTATCCACTGACCATTACCTGGTTCTAATTCTGCTTTGCCGTCAAACATACCATATTTATGTAGTTTAACTTCTCCACCAAAATCACCATTAGGATCTCTAGCCCTAATAATAACTTCTTCAATCCAAACCCTATCATAAACTTTTTCTGGGATAGTGGTTGGATCTGATGCGTTTAAAACTGGTAACTCTGCCATTATATTTCTCCTTTTAAAGATTATTTAATTGATCTATTGTTGTACAGTTTTTGATTGCTGTTCTTTTTGCAGCATCTTGCGAACTTAATACTGCTCTGGCTTGTCCGTATTGCAACATCAGACCCGTTAAGTCTGCTAGATTAAAAGCGTGAGATTCTCCTGATTTGTCTACCACAAATACAGGATCTGTAATACCCATACCAGCAGCTTCTTTAGCAAGAACAAAGTTTCCGTTAAGCAAAGCGACATCAGGAATATCTATACCTAAACTCCACCCATACGGAGTTTCCCATCCAGTTTCTAAAATTGTTTCCCACTCTTCATCTACTTCTTCTAGTTTTTCTAGCTTGGCTTTTTC
>TARA_R100000278_G_scaffold15295_1_pt1 | contig 10686 bp, 4 predicted proteins | sample TARA_R100000278 | Tara Oceans TARA_R100000278 (sample SAMEA2620755) | marine metagenome | biome: marine biome (ENVO:00000447); feature: deep chlorophyll maximum layer (ENVO:xxxxxxxx); material: "saline water (ENVO:00002010), including plankton (ENVO:xxxxxxxx)" | depth 66 m | reverse complement strand
AGGTTGTGTAAATACATCTGGTGTAGTACAAATATGGAGAACAAGGGATGGTTTTTCATATCATGACAATAATGGTCAAGGAACCAATTTAATTATCTACAAAGATAATGATGCAAATGGTTTGCCTAATGTAAGTAACAATACACAAACATATTTATCTGGTTGGACAGAATCAACTGATATACAGGCACTAACACTTAACGAGCAAACTTTTTTTACTAATAGAACAAAGACAACAGCTATGAAAAGTGGTGCATCTGATTTGTCACCAGCTTTAGTTAATGAAGCAATAGTAGAATTAAAAACAATATCTTATGGTAAACAGTACGCATTAAATATTTATAATCCTACAAATCCTGGTACATCAATTACAGAAACAAGAGCTACATCTATAGCAGCAAGAAAAAACTTTTCTGAAAGTGGTGGTGCAAATGATGGATCATGTCAAGCTATGGGTAGAGAAGTTATAAATGCAACTAGTAGTGGTACAAAAAATTTAAGGTATGAAATAGACGTAAGATGTACACCTGTTGTCGATCCAGCTAATATTGGTGGTACAAGTTCTGGACCACAGTATAATGATTCTTATCAACCATTTGCAAAATTACAATTTGGTGGTGAAGGATGGGTTACTGGTAATACACATAACTACACAACTGAAAAAGGTGGTTCAGGAACTGTTGAAATAAAATCACATGTCACAATAAAAAGTTCTGCTAATATTGCTGCTGTGCGTCCAGCTGCTACCTCTTCTAGTGCTGATGAAGCTGTAACAGCTGCGGGTATATTAGGTGATATGAAAACTGCACTAGACGCTATTTCTGGTACAGGTATTACAGCAACAATAACTGGTAACTGTTTACATCTACAACGCAGTACACCTTTTGCTGTTAGTACACCAGAACCACAGTTGATGAATATTATAACTAATGAAGCAAACTCAATTGCAGAATTACCTACTAATTGTAGACATAATTATGTGGTCAAGATTGTTAACAGTGGTGATGATGATGACGACTTCTTTTTAAAATTTAAACAATCTAACGCTGGTACTAGTGGTAACTTTTTTGGTGAAGGTGTTTGGGAAGAATGTCCAGCACCTGGCATAGAAATAGAAATTGATAAAGATACTATGCCTGTTAAGATTGTTAGAGAATCAGCTGGTATTACATATCCACAAGGTAGATTTCGTGTACAAACAATCGACTATAGTCTACGTGATGTTGGAGATGACAACACTAACCCAGTGCCTAGTTTTATAGGAAGTACATTAGAAAAAATGTTATTCTTTAGAAATAGATTAGTCGTATTAAGTAAAGGCAATGTTGTATTGTCAAAAACTAATGACTTTTTTAATTTCTTTAGTACAACTGCAATGTCAGAATCTACAGCGGACCCTATAGATATCCAGGCTAGTTCTACTTTTCCAACAACATTATTTGATGGTATAGAAGTTAACTCAGGACTATTATTATTTAGTTCTAACCAACAATTTATGTTAACTACAGATAGTGATGCATTAACACCATCTACAGCAAAAATAAATTATTTATGTGCCTATAATTATAATCCAAAAACTGTACCTTTTTCTTTAGGTACTACATCGGGATTCATAAATAGCACTGGTAAGAATGCAAGAATATTTGAAATGGCTGATATTAGAAGAGAAGGTGAGCCTACAGTTTTAGAACAAAGTAAACTAATATCTAAAAAGTTACCTATTAATATTAATTTACCTACAACTTCTAAAGAAAATAGTTTACTATTACTAGGTGCTAGATATGCTGATACTGACACACCATCTGGTGAAGTATGGGGTTTTAGGTTTTATAATAATGGAGAAAAAAGGGTACAGTCAGCTTGGTTTAGATGGTTATTAACTGGTGAATTAGTACACCATGCTATATTAGATGATGTATATTATGTTGTTGTTTTTAGTGGCGGAGAATATATATTAGAAGCTATTGATGTAAAAAAACAAGATGACACAACACTTATAGGTGCAGAAAATTATCCTATACATCTAGATAGACATAGTCAACTATCAGCACTATCATCTGGCTCATATAATGCAACAACTAAAAAAACAACTTTTGCAAAACCAACTGGATATGCTAGTACTGGGCAACTAGCTGTATATAACAATAATGCTGGCAATGATATTGGTAGATACGCAAAAGCTAATATCGTAAGTGGTACACAAAATTTAGAAGTAGAAGGTAATTGGACTGGTTCTACATTAATACTAGGTTATTTATATGACTGGTCGCTAGAATTACCTACTATATTTGTTACAAAAGCAGCTGGAGAAAAAACAAGATCAGATACAAGATCATCATTAGTTATACATAGATTACATTTTACATTTGGTGAAATTGGAAATATTGATACAGTTATTAAAAGAAGGGGTAGAGTTGACTATACAACTAATTTTAGTGCCGCTGAAATAGATTCTATAAAAGCAAATGAATTACCTATAGTAGAAGAGTTTATACAAACAATACCGATATACGAAAGAAATACAAACTTAGATATACAAATTAAATCAACACATCCTTCACCAGCTACACTTCACTCAATGAACTGGGAAGGAGATTACAACCCTAAATATTATAGACGTGTCTAAAGTAACTATCCTCCCAGCTACAAAAGCAGTAGCTTTAGAAGTTGCACAAAACTTACGTTCAGACGACTATCGAGAACTTGTTGAGGGTCATGGATTAACACCTGTTGTCCATGTTCCTCTTTTTTTAGAATCTGGAGACAATATTTATTTCACGATGCCAAACGGCAAGACTGCTGGATTGGCTGGCGTTTATCCAGATGGACGAATATGGATGATATGTACAGATGTCATTCATGACTATCCAGTTTCATTTTCTAGAGAAGCGAAACGATGGTTAGATAAACGAACTGAATCTTTGTTGTGGAATATTTGTGATAAACGAAATACAACACACCTAAGATTATTAAAATTTTTGGGCTTTAAATTTCTTCGTGAAGTTTTACATGGTCCGAACTTATTACCATTTATTGAATTTTGTAAAATACCATGTGTGCAGGATCAGGAGGAATGTCCGCAGGGATGTCCAGCGGAATCGGCTTCGGACTAGATGCTTTAGGAGCACTAGGACAATACGGAGAACAACGAAGGCAAACAAGAGAAGCTAATGAATCTATCGCTATACAAAATAGATTAGCAATTAATGCCTACAATACTAAAAACAGAAACGAAGAACTCATTTGGAGAAATAGTAAACAAGATGGTGACATCGAAGTTGACAACAAATGGCGTGAAACACAAGATTCTATTGCAGAAGCACAACTAAGAGCTAGAGAAGCTGTTGGTAATGCTGCTATATCACAACAAAGAATACTTGCTAAAATGATAAATGCTGGTGGTAGAGAACAAGCTGGACGTAGATCTGGTAGAGGAGGTATAGCTGAGTTAGGACAACAATGGGCTGCTGCTGGTGCACAAGCTGCATTTGCTAAAGATAGTCAGATACTATTTCAAGATAAAGCTGGCAGAGCTATATCATCTTTTGCTCAAGGTAAATATGTAGAATATATTACTGGTAGGCCAAGTCCTGAAGCACCACCACTATTAACACCATTTAAACAAGGTCCAAGTTTCTTTAATACAGCATTATCTATTGCAAGTGCTGGTTTTAATAGATATCAACAATATCAAGATAACAAAGCACCTGATGTAACACAAAGTGGTAATCCATACCAATTTACACCACCAGGTAGTGCACAAAATCAAGCACCATCATTTGCTGATGCATATAATCAAGGATCAAGTTCATTTACTACTATGGAGGTTCCACAGTATGAGATACCTCAATTTAAACAAAATCCATTTTTACAATCGGAGTTAGATGATTATGTTGCTAGTAAAACATTTAATACAGGTCAAAGTCTTGGGTTTGAGACACAAAATACATTCTTATAATTATGTCATATAAAGAAGTACTACGTAATCTTTCAGCTGGTGAACAAAGAAACGCAGATAGATTCCGAGAAATTGAGTCTGTACGTTTAGCTGAAGATCGAGAAAGAGGTAGAGAAAGGTTAGCAGCTCTTTCTACTTTTTCAGATACATTAGATGGTTTTGTCAAAAGCAAAGCAGAAGATTTTAAGGAAAAAGAAATCCTTAGAGGTAAATTAGCATTTATAGAACAGGATATAGAATCTAAGGAAGCTACTGGTAAAGTAGATATACCACAAGAAGACATATATGATTACGAATCTAATTTAGCAACAATAACAAAAAACAAAGAAGATTTAGATTCTGTTGCTGTAGAAGTACTAGAAGATGGTGGTTCATTCCAACAAGCTGATGAGATTAGCAACTTGTCTGGATGGGCTTTATATAGTTTTGTACAACAAAAATCTAAAATTGCAGCTGATAATTATGAAGATTGGCTGAAGGGTGAGATGATAAATAATGAAGATATTAAATTAGAAGTTAATGGTAAAGAGTTTACTCCTAAAACAGCAGAAACTTTAGATCAAAAAAATATTGCAATGAAAGCCTTAAGAAGGCAATATCTTTTAGAACAAAATCTTACTGATGTAAATAGAGCATTATTAGATGATAAGAACGTTGGTTTTTATGACAAAGTACAAAGTGCTCATAAAAACATAATGAAAGATTATGAAAAAAATGATGCAATAGATAAAAGTTTTAAAGTACGAGAAGACGCTGTCAATAGTTTTGCTATTAATAAAAATTTTAAAATATTACTTGATTCTGTAAAAAGAACAGTTGATGAAAATAATAAACCTTATAGTCGTGCAGAAGCACTAGATGAGGTATTTACGATATTAACTGATATGGCAAAAACTGGCCAGTTAACAGAAGATGATCTAAAGGCTATACAAGAGCAAGAAATAATGATTGATGGTAAACCATACAAAGTAAGTAGATGGAAAACTAGATGGTTAAAATTAGGAGATGAAGTTACTGAATATCAAAATGAAGTAATAGAAAATGAAATAAAACAACAAGAATTAAAAGGTGATAAATTTACACAGGATGTTTTAAAAGAAGAGGCAGAACTAAAAAAAGATGGTAAACGTTTTACAGAAGAACAAATTAAAGAAAAACTAAATCAGTGGGACCCACAGTGGGGTACAGTGCCTACTAAATTAAAAGATATTTTAGATAGGACAGAAGAAGATAGAGATGATGAAGGTATCATTGAAGATTTAGAGTTTAGACAACGTAGAAATTTACCTATAAATCAAGAAGATGTTGATAAAATAAAAGATACAGAGTTATGGAATACATGGTCAAAAAAAGTAACACAGAGTAATGCAACAAGTTTAAAAAAAGAAGAAGTTACAAATTTTACAAACAGATTAAATACAAGACTAAAAAATAAATTTAAACTTAAAAATGATGGTGATACTAAGCCTAACGGATATTGGGATTATCATGATAATGCATTAGCTGATTTTCATAGAATATACAAAGATAATGTTGACAAATTTGGAAAAGAAAAAGCTTTTGATATTGCTAAAAAACAAGTACTAGATAATTTAGATGAAGAAGTAAAAATTGATGGTGTTACATACGATTACTATGAACAGGCTATCGATCCTGATCCAGAGATGACATTAAATAAAGATTTAGAAATAGCAACATACGCAATAAAAACTAATGGTTCAAAAGCAATTACTAAAAGTGTTTTACCTGGCACAGAAGATTATCTTAAAAGATTTATAGATTCTGATGGTAAAGATTTACCAGAAATTTATCAACTTATAGCCAATCAACATAATCGTACAAAATACCCACCTGTGTCTGCTACTGATATTGCAAGACAACAAGCATCGTTAGTTGGTAAAGATGAAATACCTAAGTCTGAAATTGAAAAACAACTTGATGAATTACCAGAATATATTAGAAGTAAACTATTAGTACACCCAGATCAAGAACGTGTTAATAGAGCTAAGATTGATTTATTAGCAGAAGATGGTGATATCTCATACAATGATGTACAGTTTCTTATAGATGAGGTAGCAGAATATTATGCTACACCTGAAGGTAAAGCTATATTAGATAGAGATTTTCCGTTAGGTAAAGAAACTGTTATTGAAAAAGATAAACCTAATTTAAGTGATACAAAAGCTAGAAGATCCAAAAAAAAAAGAGGTGATCAAATACCTTGGTTAGAAACACCAGGTGGTAAAAAGTTTGTAGGTGATTTTTTACGAGCAGTAGAACCTATAGAATTTAAAGTTACTAGAAAAGGATTCTCAAGTTTCTTACGAGAAATTGAAAAAAGAAAAGAAGAAGTTGCAAATATGGACAGACCTTCTAATAGAAGAAGATAACAATGTAATTACTAAGGTAATGAAATGAATTCAAATATGAATTTTGATTCTTTTGATACAGGATTTGAGGATTTTTCAGAAGAAATCCGTGAGTCACGAGAAGAAGAAGAAAGAAAAGAACAGTTGAGACAACAAATGGAAGCTCAACAACTAGAGGAAGAAGAAAGAATTGCTGCTGATGCTGAAGATCCTAGAAATAGAGAAGGCTTTGGTGGTGTAAGAGGTTTTGCTAAAGAAGTTACATCTGCAATAGGTGGTGGTTTACAAGACACAGCTTCTTCTCTAGTAACACTTCCAGAAAGAGCTATTGATATGTTCAGTGGCGAAATGGAAGAAGAAATGCAAACCGAGGAAGGTTATAAGCCAGAATGGGATGATGCATTTGTAGATGATGAAAATCCAATAGAAACCAAAACATGGTGGGGAGGAGCCTTACGAGGACTTGTCCATTTTGGATCGTTAGCAGTTGGTATAATTCCAGCAATGAAAGCTGCTGGTGTAGGTGCTGCTACAACTGTAGCTGGTAGTTTAGTTAGAGGTGCAGCAATAGGTGCTACGTCAGATTTAGTATCACGATACTCACAAGATGACAATGGTCTAGCTGTACTAAGAGATAATTTTGGATTACTAGATACACCTTTTTCTACAAAAGATACTGACCACCCTGCTATGAAAACATTGAAAAATGTTGTAGAAGGTATGGGTATTGGAATATTGTTTGATGCTGCTGGCATGGCAATAAAAAGAGGTGTTAGAAAAGTACCAGCAAACGAATTAAGTGTTGTACAAAAAGAGTTATTTAATACTGAAGATTATATTATTGATGAACAAGAGTTGTCTAAAGTATTAGCTAGAAACGAAAGTGTACAAACACAAATAGCAGAAAAAGGAATAGAACAGCTACAATTACCAGGATTTGGTGCGTATAAAAATAAAAATATTGCAAGTCCTACACAGGCTGCACCTACATCCACTGGTCCTTTATATAATGTAAAACAACAGCTAAAAAGAATAAGAACAGAATATGGTGCAGAAGGTGGTTCTACTGACTCTGTAACAACACCAGTATCACTAGATCGTATGAAACGTACAAGTGAAATGGCAGAGGCAGAACTTGTTAAACTTATGAAAGTTTATATGAGTGATGCAAGAGTAAAAGAAGAAGTTGCTGCTGCAAGAGCAAAAAATATTCCGTTGCATAAAGTATGGCAAGACTCTGTAGAGTTAGCACAACAAATAATGGAAGGTAGAAATACTAGTGAGCTTACAGCTGATGAGTTTTGGGACCTATTAAATCGTGGTAAAACAACTGTTAATACAGGAACACCTGATGAGTTTGCAGTATGGGACCCTAAAAATGTTGCGGCTGCTGATTTAGTTATAGGATCTTTACTAAAAGAAATAAGGGATTCTGGTATTACAAATAGAGAATTATATAATTATGCAAATCTTACTGATGTAGATGGTCCAGCTAAAGCAACATATGACAAAGTTATTGCTGGTTTAACGCAAGTTAAATTATCAAAAATGACTCATTCTAAAAAGTTTTCTGATTTTAAAGCTGGAAAAGTATTTACAAAAGAGTCTAAAGCTGAAGTATTTGAAGCTGTTAATAAACAAATGGCTGAATCTAAAGCAGCACACAAGTTAGCTTATGAGATTGCTGGTACAAGCGACAATGATGATTTGTTTAAAGCAATACAGGAAGCCATATCATTCACTGGTGAAATACATACACTTAATGATTACGATAATTATATTAGAAAAAAATTTAGAGGCGGTAAAATAAAAGGTAAGACTGAACAAGGATTGATAGTCAAAGGTTTAGGTAAGGTAATGGTTAATAGTGTACTTAGTGGTCCTAAAACTCCTATGAGAGCAATTATGGGTACTGGTGCAGCTACATTTTTACGTCCTTTATCAATGGCAGTCGGTGCTGGTATACGTGGTGATGGTGCAACATTAAGAGCATCTATGGCAGCCATGAATGCTATGCGAGAATCTATACCAGAAGCCTGGGAACTATTTAGACATAACCTAAATGGTTATTGGTCTGGTGATATAGCAACTGTAAAAACAAGATTTAACCAATTTACAAAAGGTGATGAACAGTGGGCTATGTACACTGACTGGATAGAAAACAGTGGTAGAGCTACAGATGGTGATAAATTAGCATTTCATATTGCTAATGGTACAAGAGCACTTAATGATAATAAGTTTTTAACCTATTCTACAAAAATAATGGGTGCAACTGACGATGCATTTGGATTGATACTAGCTAGAGCTACTGCAAAAGAAAGAGCAATGCGTGAAGCAATGGATCTTTTTAATGCTGGTAAGGTTACAGAAATATCACCACAAATGTTAAAAGAGGCACAAGAAAGGTTTTATAAACAAATCATGGATGGCGATGGCAATATTATTGATGAAGCAGCTTTATATGCAAAGAAAGAGGCAACATTAACAAATGAATTGCAAGGTTTTTCTGCAAAATTAGATGCAGCATTTGAATCAAGTCCCTGGACAAAACCATTTTTGTTATTTGCTAGAACTGGTATGAACGGTTTAGCATTAACTGCAAAACATACACCATTATTTAATAGACTTGTTAAAGAGTCTAGAGATATAATGAAAGCTACACCAGATAATCTAAGTGATTTAGCTATATATGGTATAAGAAATGCACAAGATTTAGCAAATGCAAAAGCATTAAGACAAGGTAGAATAGCTATTGGTAGTAGTTTAATACTGTTAGCAAATATGCACTATGTTAATGGTGGGCTAACTGGTAACGGACCAGCTGATAGGCAAAAAAGACAGACCTGGATTGATGCTGGTTGGAGGCCAAGAAGTATAAAAATAGGAAATGTGTGGGTAGGATACGATTCATTTGAACCATTTAACCTAATACTTTCTACTATTGGTGATATTGGTGATCATTATGAACAAATGGGTCCTGAATGGACAGAAGAACAATACAGAAAACTATCAATAGTTATCATGCAAGGTTTGTCAAGTAAGTCATATCTTGCGAGTATGCAACAATTTGTAGATTTATTTGCTGGAAAACCAGGTTCTATGGAAAGAATTATTGCAAGTATTGCTAATAATACAATTCCATTATCATCTCTTAGAAATGAATTAGGTAAAGTATTTAATCCATACATGAAAGAGATTAACTCTGGTCTATTACAGTCGTTTAGAAATAGAAACTTATATTTAGAGGGTGTAGCAGCATTCGAATTACCTACAAAATATGACACTCTTACAGGTAAACCAATAAGAAACTGGGACTTCCCTACACGTTTATTTAATATGTTTAGTCCTTTTACAGTAAATTTAGATTACAGTAAAGGTAGAAAGTTGTTATTTGATAGTGGATATGATTTAAGAACAACAACATATTCATACGAGGGTATAGATTTTAGTAAGAATGCAAGAGTTAGATCTTTATTTGCTAAAGCTATAGGTGAACAAAATATAGAAGCACAACTAAATGCGTTAGCTGATAATCCAAAAATAATAAATTCTTTGAATACAATGATGTTCGATATGAACAATGGCAATCGTGGTAGAGATCCTATGAAAGCATATGTTCATAACGCTGAAATAAAAAGAATTTTTCAAATAGCAAAAAGAAAAGCATTTAATAAAATACGTAACCATCCAGAAGTTAAACAGTTAATTAAAGAAAGAGATGAAAGAAGAATAGATAATTTAAAAACATTAAAAAAAACTGGTAATTACAGAATAAAAAGTAGAGAAGCAATTCTCAATCTACGTAATAAATAATCCGCCTGAAAAATATAACTCTTAAGAGAAAATGCCAATTACATACACCGACAACGGTGGAGGTGCGGCTAATGGTTCCGATTTGGAATTTACGTTCACTTTCCCTGTCTTACAAACTGAAGATGTAAAAGTTGCTCTTAACGGAGTAACACAAGCAACAACTAAATATGCAGTTGATACTGCAAGCAATCCCACCAAAATAACTTTTAACAATACAAGTGTAGATAGTTCTGTACAAGAAACTTCTGGTGCACCTAAATCAGGAGTATTAGTAAGAGTATATAGACAGACAACTGTTGGTAAATCCACAGGTGATGATGATCCTAAAGCTGTATATGCAGCTGGTTCGTCTATTAGAGCTGTTGATTTAAACTCTAATACAGAGCAAGCATTATATGCTATACACGAATTACAAAATAATCCTGTATTAGCAGAGCAAATAGATACAGGTGCAATCACAAGCGATAAAATATTAGATGGCACGATAGCTACAACAGATATAGCTGACAGTGCGGTGACTGCTGCAAAATTAGCTAATAGTACAAT
>TARA_R100000278_G_scaffold26745_1_pt1 | contig 10724 bp, 21 predicted proteins | sample TARA_R100000278 | Tara Oceans TARA_R100000278 (sample SAMEA2620755) | marine metagenome | biome: marine biome (ENVO:00000447); feature: deep chlorophyll maximum layer (ENVO:xxxxxxxx); material: "saline water (ENVO:00002010), including plankton (ENVO:xxxxxxxx)" | depth 66 m | reverse complement strand
AGAAAGAGGGCGGGATATGAACATATTTGTCTTAGACTTGAACCCGTACAAAGCGGCATCATACTACGATGATGTTAGACTACCCAAGATGGTCGTTGAACTGTATCAACAAATGGGGTCGGCATTACGCAGACACGGTGCTGTTGACGAGCAGATGCCATTGACCAAGACTACCAAGAGGCCACTGAGAGGCGGCTACCACAATCACCCATGCACCCGCTGGGTAGGAGATACAAGGGACAATTTCATTTGGGCTTCTATCCATGCGGCTACTCTTGCAGAAGAATTTGAGCGTAGGTTCGGCAAGTCTCATTACTGTGCAGATGGCATTGAGAAGATGTTTCACCTACGAGAACTGATACCAAGCGGTGATATGACACCGTTTGCTCAAGCGATGCCCGATGAGTATAAGCACGACGACCCTGTATTTGCATACAGAAGATACTACAAGTCTAAGGCAGACAGCAAGGGCGGTATTAGATACAAGCATACCAAGCAACCTTACTGGTGGGAGATGATAGCGTGATTGATGTGTTTGACGGCAACCACTTGCTATACATTCCTGTTGATGGGGAAATACAGTTTCACAACATTGGTAATATGCCGATGGAGAATGCTGGACTGTTAGCAACTGAGTTGCTGGGGATTCCCGTAGCACTGATGAGCGAGCATGAGACTCCTTACGATGTACTACCTACGGTGATTGTGTATCATCAAGGACAAGACGGGCGATTCCCACTGAACTACAAAGCGGCTGGTGGCTTATCTGCTATCGGTGTCAGCAAGGAGTACGAAGGCGACATAGTAATACTATTCATGGAGGGTCTAACCGCATGATAGCGATAGGTATATATGCTATGGCTTCGTGGCTTAATTTGGAGGCGACGACATGAGCAGACAGTTATTAGCATCAGCGCAAAATATACTTAGATATGTTGTCATCAGCAACGATGGGGTGATTCCCGTTGAACTTGTTGATGATGCGGCAGTTCTAAGCGAACATGAGAAAGCAGAAATATTAGAGGACTTGTACCACGATGAACAAAGTAGGTACGAGCATGAACTAATGCAAATATTATATGGGAAGGATTATAGATGAATAGAAAAGAAGCAGATAAAATGATGACGGACTTGTTAAGCGAAATTAGCGATGTCTTAGAAGGTGGAGATGTAAGGCTGGACTTTGAGGACTGGCCAGCATACGCTGTTATTATTGACAGCATTAATGCACTGGTATCACACCATCTAAGGTCGCTTCAAAGTTTTAACGAAATGATGGGAATATTGGAGGGACTGAAAAATGACTAAGACATTTATTGATATGGTGAATGAAGTATTTGGGTTCAAGCCCAAACCAAAGCGAAAGAAGTTTGTAAGGGGTGAGCCGATACTAAACCAAAATGGCGTAGTAGTAGGACACCACATGATAGCGGCAGGTGAAGAAGAATGAATACAGACAGTGGATTGAAGATAGCATTAGACGCAACGGCTGTGTTGAATCGCATAGCGAAGGCTATGCCGGAACTTGAGATACACCTTGTAGTTAGTATATTATTAGAAAGAATAGAAAGAGTTATGGAGGCTGAGAAATGAAATTTGAAGGAATTAGAGCAGACAAAAAACCAAGACCGATTAGATGCCGCTTGTGTGGTAAAGAGTTGGACGAGAAGATATACAACTGGGACTTTGATGCCTTTGGTGCAGTATGTAAGCCAGCGTGTATGGTCAAGTTCAAAGACGGGGTGGGCGCATGAGTTTGCATGAGACTGCTGAGAGCATAGGCTACCGCAACTTTCACGACATGGTGAGTAGCAACTATACCAAAGATGAATTGATTGACCATATTCGTGAGTATCTTAAAGACGAAGAAAAGAAAACCTTAGTTGATATACTGGTTGAGTATCTTTACAACGATGAGTATTATGATATTAGGGACTTATTCTTTAGTGCGACGGGGGCATATCCTTGCGATTGATGGGACAGCGTAAGACAACAGCGGAATATACCGTTGGTGGTAAAAGAGTAGTGATGCTGATTGATAGGTGCGCTGTGTGCGGAGTCTATGGCTACTATGCTAACAAAGTAAGGCATGATGACGATACTCATGCTGACTTGGTGCTGAAAGAAATACCAGCCATGATAGTAAGAAAGGTGGATAAAGACGGGCGGGAATATGACCCGACATGCGTTGAATGTATTGACAACAGAATGTACCCCGACAATAAACCGAAGGAGGCTAAGAAATGATTAAATACTGGCGAGACTACAATATAAACTGGGCGGGGGTGTCGGACTCCTTCTTGCTTCTTGGCGTTCCGGTTTCTTCATACCTCCAACCGACACCCGCCCACTACTTTACTGGGGTGATGAGATGAATTTGACATTTGCGGATAGCGTAGCAAGACTACTGGTTGACAATCCCGATGGCTTATCATCATACGACATATTCAACAAACTGGCTGATGAGGACAACCCTCGCTGGTTGCCTACAAGAAACAGTATAGGTTCTAAACTCAAAGCCATAGGTGGCGTAGTCAAGGCTGGCAAAGCAACTGGCTACTCAAGTATGACCAGCAGAAAGGTCGCTCTTTGGGTGATTGACATTGACAAGTTCAACAGGTGGCGATACAAGTGAGGTCGGTAATTGATTTGAAAGCGGTCAAATATGCAAGCACACAACCATTATCACGCAACAAGAAAGGACTGTTGGTGCAGAAACCCTACATAGAGATTGTTGAGGGCGACAATATCTATTACTTACATGGTAAAGACATCATGTGGTCTTACTTTGATGCGCTCTTTTACAAAGACCCGCTACCAAGAGCCGCAGTTGAAGATGATATATTTGCGCCTACGGCTTATTCACCATCACTATACTCATTACTACATGAGTTCACAATAGAGTCTGTCAATGAGGGCAACCGATACATAGAGGTTGAGCATGACAAGCGCAACAGGGTAAATATGTTTGCGAGTCTAAATGATAACGCAAAAAACTTTGACGACATACGAATCTTAGAGAATATGCTTAAGGACTACAATACACATTCAAGTCCATCATTATACAAGAATAAGCAAGGCAATCATATTAGACCCTGCCTTGCATCTTGGATAGGCAAGACAAGACTAATAGTGTATGACTTGGGGAATGCTTATTATTTTGCCGTAAGAGCGACTGATACTGACGGTAATAAGGTAGGGCTATGCGAACCTACTACCGTCAAAAAGAAAGACGATGTAGGATTGTTTATGACAATCAAAAAACTCACCGAGTTATGCGCTAAATATACTACGAGCAAAGGCATAGGTAAAGATGTAAGCCCAAATGAGTTCACTACGAGGGAGTATGACATTCTCTTGCATCAACGATTGGGGGTGCGTATATAACACTTTCCTAATTAATTTTGTTTAATTCTAAATTTTAAACAAAAATAAACGGGACATAGCGAGGCTAAACAACGAATTAAGTTTATTCGTTATAGGGTTTTACTTAATGGGCTACATACTATTACTACTATTATAGTATATACTATTATTTTTTTAATATCTCTTTAGCGTAAAAACTTAATTAGCCAAAACCAAAGCACCGAGTCCGATTTATTTTCGTTTGAAAAAAAAACTTAAACAAAATTAATTCGGTTAATGTTAAATACTGACGACGGATTAGTGATTATCATGAGAACGAAACACGAGAGCATAGACATATACTCCACTAAAGAAGGTGAGGACATCGCTTCTTTGATGGAGGACAACAACAAAGGACTGATACTATTTACTGAGCATGAGTATGGTTGTGCATCACACATGGCCGTATCAACAATAGTGGACTTAGAAACTCCAGTAGCAAGAGTAATGACGCACTTAATAAGTAATAATGTATTCAATCAAACAGAAGAATTTGAACACATTGGCTGGGAGATGTACTTTCACAACGGCTATACATTTGTTAACATATCAAGATGGCCACAGACCTCTATTGTTCCTCCCGAACAAGCACAATCAACTTGGATTCACATTTACCCGCCACTTAGAGACTTACTGGATTTTTGTAAAAAGGGTGGCCACACTAAACTATACTTCTTGAGTAGTACGACTATACATGATGCTCTTGACAATGACATATTCCGATTGTACGAATCCTCCGAGATTACCGAGTATGATTTCAAGGTAAAGCATGAGAAGCGTGGAGATGGTAATGATTTATTCTTTAGCCCTCCTACTTGGCTGTTCCCATACTTCGCTAATCTAATGGACTACGATGTATCAAAGGCTATCATCAGTGGTAATGATACCGAAGTCCGAGTTGATAAGAAGGCGGGCATGGCCTTAATGAACTGGCTTGAAACTAACTTAGATGTTGCGGGAGGCGAAGAACTGTTGATTGAGACTGCTGAGCATTTACAATCATTGTTTGACCGTAGCGATGAGATTAGAAGCGAGATGCAATCTATCATCACAAGAAACGAGCCACCGAAAAACAGTATGCTATGGGGTTGATTACATGAATATCTTTAGTGCAGTAAATGAATATGTTGAGCGAAACCACTATGTTGATGTGGCTGACAAAGTTCCTGTATTCTTATGCTCTATTGGGACACATATATTCAACGGACTAAACAAGTGCGGGACATGCCCGTTCATTCCTACTGGAGATGAGAATGAAACATTCGCTATTGACGCTTGCATACTAAGACATGACAAGCGACCACTATACACACCGATGAGCCATGTCGCTGACACAAGGCTACACATCTTGATGCGTGGTATGAAAGGTTCGGGTAAGTCCGTTCTAATCAATCTGTTCCTATCTCCGAATACTGGCCTATTGTCTAACCCTGCTAATGCAGAAATCGGCATGGGCTTTAGAACTGATATTGGTGCTAACTCTATTACAGAAGCAGGTATGTTTGGCTCGGTCAATGATGAAGGTGAGATTATGGGTCGCCCACTGGCTCGTGAAATGTGCGGTGGATTCTTGGGCTTTGAAGAATTCTCAGCCTTAGTCAACGCTGGTAAGAAAGACCATTCTGCTGACATCACCGACCAACTACTGACATCAACCGACAACGGCAGGGTCAAGAAGGTCATGAAGGCTGGCTGGGTTGAGTACACTACTCGCTTTACGCTTTGGGCTGGTACACAACCAGCACGATTTGAACTTGAGTCCGGTCTTGACCGCAGATTCTTTATCATTGACATTGAGATGTCTCCCGACAAAGAAATGCTATACAAGAAGGCTCAAGCAAAGCAAGCCTCTATGTCCAGTGCTGAGAGGGCTGAGTTGGTTGAGTTGAACATGGCTATCCGTGAGTTCTTTACTGAAAGGGCTATGGAGGTTATCATGAACCCACCTAAGAGTCTATACTTTGATGATGAACTTAACGAATGGTTGTTTCAGCCATCAGTGCGAAGCCACGAGGCTGACTTGTTCCGACGACTTGCTATTGGCTACGCTATCATGTCGGAGGATTACGAAGGTGGCGACATACTACACATACAGATGACTGATGAACTACGAGGTATTCTTGACCGATGTTTGCAGATGAGGCGAACCGTAATGGACGCTGACACTAAACTAATCAAGACTGCGTTTTGGAATACTGAAATCAGCAGGTCTAACATTATCAAAGAGGTTGCTCGTATGATTACCAATGGCGACTACCAATCCGCTAAGCGATGGATTGAGGATAATCTTTTACATCAGTCGTGGTATAATGAACAGCGTAGCGCAAGCGGAGGTCGTGGCCGTAAAGGTGTCAAGGTTTTCATTGGCTACTCCAAGCCTAAGATAAAGGCTGAGGCCGAACTAAAGGAGGCATTAAAATGATTAAGTTGAAGTATAGATGGTGGAGGCAACGAGCCTACGAAGTATTGAAAGAGCATGGCGAAATGACAATGCACATACTAATTGACCATATCCCGTACATGAAGTTAGCACCGAAGCATGTAAATTCTGCTACGCAACTGCTACTCAAGGATAAGCGATTTGTATGTCGCAGACCCATTAAAGAAGATGGCGATATGTTGCCTAAGACAACTGATAGAAGCAGATACAAGGTGATGATATGGGGGCTTGCAGATGAGAACTAAGGCTGAGATTATAGCCGTGATGGGTGGCGATGAATTCTGTAATGAAACTCTCCAGTGGGTTCTTAACTCCCCCAACTGCCCTTTATGCGACCTACCTAATCGTAGGGAGGTTGAGGTTAAGATTCATAGGGGCGAGATGACCCCAGCATTCCTTGAGACTAAGTACAACTGGCCTGTCGGCTCAGTTAATGCACACATGGATATGCACTTAGAATACAGTCCAGCAGAAGCAAGCCACATTGAAAAGATGCGTGATGAATCTATCAGCACACTAAATGTTGCTGAGAACTTAGTCCAGCGTCTTGTCTCGTGGGTTGATGAGTTGGAGGATAGGAAAGCAACGGAGGGCTTGACATCGGAATGGATTGCAGATGCAACTAAACTACTGGCGCAAGGACAAGGGTTCTTGAAACTGGTAGGGCAACTAAAGAAGGAGATAGGTGTTGATTCCCAACTACTACTTGCCGATAAGAAGGTGGATAGTATGATGGGAATACTGGTTGAGGTTTTGAAAAATGAACCAGTTTATTTAGACCAAATACAACTACAACTTGCCAGTCTCCAAAGTCCGGTTGCCATTATTGATGATACGGATTTTGAGGTAGTGGAATGAGGGATTGGAGAAGCAAATCGCACAAGACTTTGTTCACACGACCCATCTATACAGATGAGTTCCCCACGCTCGCTCGTGCTATGAGCGACGATGGTTTAAGCATTCGCTTAGTGAATAAAGGTAATGGTTATGAATGGCTTGTTGCTGATTACATAATCCCGACAAAAAGCGTGTCCGAAGTATGGGGGCTAACACCCCACCAAATGAGGCGTTTTATTGCTTGGCTTTTAGAAAATGATTCGGAGTTGGTACAATGGGAGTAATAATATTCACACAAGACGATGCACGATACCGCAAGGGCGATTACTTGACAATGTATGGCGATATTACTATTAACCCTACCGCACCGGAAACAACATACATACTACACAACAAGAAGTTTAGCGAGGACGAGTTAATTTACTGGGCTTCTATTGTTCCTCATCGTATGGTGATTGTAGTTGATAAGCCGCCTAAACTAACAAGTAAGAGCGAGCATTGTGTTATCTTAGACCAAAATATGAAGGTGCAGAAGGAACAGCACCACAGGTCTATGCGAGCCGCACTATGCTGGGCTGATAGGGATAGGGCGCACAGGGCATTACAGACTGTCCCTTTGCCTTTGGCTAACGCATTCATCAAGGTCAATGTCAATGATATTGAGTTAGGTAGGTTGTTGGCCAAGTGCCGATATACATTACATAATGATTACTTGACTGCCGCAATTGCATACGGGATTAGCCCAGTAAGCAATTTCAAATGGCCGAGTAAGCGAAATAAAAGCAACTATATACTGCCGTTAGAGGTACGAAATAGTGATAAGTATATGGATATAATAGCCGCTAATGACCCCATAGTGGCGAATGAAATACGAAGGGATAATGTTGAAGCATTACCCAAAGGGGTTAAGAAACGAAAACAGAAGGTGATAGAATGGGTATGACAAAATTATTTGTGTATGGTACACTAATGAAAGGCGAGGCGAATCATTCGCTGATGAACGGGGCAACTTACATCGGTAAGTTCAAGACGCAAGATAAGTGGGGACTGATAAACTTAGGTTATTTCCCTGCTCTTGTTCCCCACACGATTGAAGTTGAGGGCGAACTCTATGAGGTTGATAACGATATGCTGACCCGCATAGATAGATTAGAGGGTGTTGACGCTGGCATGTATCAGCGTAGGACAATCAATATTTATGATATGGAAACTGGCGAGCATGTTGAGGCCGATACATACATTTGGAATAGCAACGGCCACAAGAACTCTCTCAAACTAAGACGCTGGGGGGATTTTAAAAATGTTTAAACTGCTACTAATACTTTTTATAGCATCAGTGATTTGGGGTACTCGTGGTGATGATTGTGAAGTTAAGTACGGTAAAGATATGGCGAGAAGCAGTCAGTCCGATGCAGAAGCGATGTTTATTAGAGCCATGTGGCTGAACCAAGACGAATAAGCGTTAAAGGGCAAACCTTTATACGATTATTTGTGTCGGCCAACAACAACAACAAGCGTGTTCGTAGGGCGATAGTTGAAATTCTGCTTGAGCATGGGGCTTGCACACGAGAGCAAGTAGCGGAACACCTACAAAATTACAAGGGTGTTAAGAATGTCCCTTCTCCTAATTCTCTATCGGCTCTTATGTCAAAAAATCCGCAAGTCGTGATTGTTGGTCGGGAGAAGGTTGAAATGACTATTGGTGTTAATACTCATCACATGCTGTTTGATATTGACCGTGAGACTATCAAAACAAAGGAGGACTTAATTCTTACTCGTCCTATATCTGTTATGACTCCAAGCGAAAGGCGTAAGGCTAAACAATGCAGGGCATGTGCAAGGACACGCATACTGCCCGAAGATTCCGATGAATGTATAACCTGTATTCGTCGCTGATATTATATACTGCCGTTGACAAATGGTAAATCATGCGAGAAGTATGGGCGGTTAAACACAGACCCGCTACTATTGATGAGTTTGTGGGGCAACAGCATTTGATTGATGAGTTCAAGGCTATCACCGAAGGCGCACCAATGCAACACTATATCTTTTATTCTCCCGAAGCAGGGACAGGTAAGACATCATTGGCTTACATACTGGCTAAGGCATTGGGTTATCAAATTCACAAATACAACGCTTCGTCAAAGCGACAGCGTGGTATTGAGTTCATTGAAGAAGAATTAGCACCTATGACTCGCTTGGGTCAGTATGAGACTATCTTTTTCTTAGATGAGGCCGACCAACTTACGCCAGCGGCTCAGTCGGCACTAAAGGGTGTTATTGAGGACTCGCAAGGTTTCTTTATCCTAACTTGTAATGACCTAAGTAAAGTATCAACTTGGCTACAATCACGATGTCAAGTAAGGACATTCGTACCACTAACAGACAGTGAAATGTTTGTGCGCCTACATCAAGTTGATGCAAGAGAGGGCTACAAGACAAGCACCGAGCATCTTGATATGATTATTGATGCTCACAAAGGCGACCTACGAAATGCAATCAACGCACTACAAGCCTACCATTCAATACCCGAAGATAAGCGAGAGGCTTTTCTTATTAGCGCAACAGCACCAATGCTACCTGCTGACACAATACTGAGGCTATGCTTCAAAGAACAAAATGTAGCAGAAGCAGTGAAGCAGATAGGCTCATTAGGTGATTTGCGAAAGAAGATAGATATTATCTTCAAGGCAGGTTTAGATTCCCACGCTCAGCCAGTAAGTAAATTGAAACTGGTTCGTGTAGCAACCCAAGCCCAGCGTGATTTGCTGGACGGTGTTGAATCCCATTATGTTGTATGGGACTTTTGCAGGGGGCTTGCCGAATAGGTTATATACTGGCGAGGGTAAAGGGAAATTGAGGCGATAATATGGTAAATATTGAACAGATGATTGAAAGGATAAGCAAGAATGTAAATTGTAGCGTTGATGCACTGAACGCTCGTATGGCTTCTGTATTAGAAGCAAACAAGGCAGTGTGGCTTGACGCTGGTAAGACTGATGATGAATGCAACATTAACGCATTGAGAATTGCAGGGCGACAAATTAAGAGCGAAGGAGACAGACTAAAGAGAAGCGGTGCTACTCTATACGAAGGTATGTTTGTATCAGTCCCACGCTACAAAGATTGGGCGCAACTGGCTTACAAGAAAGCGGCAACAAGTATTACTGAATCAGCAGTAGCAGATGCTATGGTTGACGATGGTATGGCTATTATCTATGAGGATAATAACGATGGTACTTACACTAAGAAATACAACCCGTCTTTGGCTCGTGGCGATGCTTTTGAAAGCGGCACTGCTACCACTGACATTACTGAACTACCTAAAAACACATTCAATGCTGGCGACGGCATATACTTTCACTTGATTTGGGACAAAGTATCACCTACTTTCCCATCGGGTGATAAGAACTTCAAGTATGGTAATGCAAGACCACTAAGCGAAAAAGACCGACAGACTATGTTCTTGGGTCGTGTTGCTGGTGAAGGCGATGTCAAACTATACAATTTCCGTTTTAACGGTGCGTTGGCTGAGACTGAACTACCTACTTTCGTAGCGGGTAAGATTGCTATGCGCCCTGCTAAGAACGGCACACTTGCCTATGGTAAAGCGGGTGTCTCGGCATTTCAAGCAGACGAGACAGTTCAAGGTATCTTCTCGGACAGTCCCGACTTATTAGTTGCTGGCCTTAATGAAATCAAAGTTCTTGAGAATGGATTTCAAGACATTGAAGGGTTTGTCAACGGCTTGACTGACAAAGAACGCTGGGACGCTCTTGTAGCAGTGATGGCCGAAGTAGTCCACATTGACCCAAGAGATAACGGCGGATATGTTATCACTACTGGCGACCTTGATATTATGTCAACTGCTGGTACTGTTGACCTTTACATCTCTAAAGAATCAGCACACTTGGTTGACTTTGCTGTTGGCTCAACACTGATGGTTGTTGGTCAGCCTTACATCAGCCGAGAGGGTGAAGCAAAACTTGTCAACACTGGCTGGTGGTGCGCTGAATCCCTAAGTGGTGCAGTAATTGAAAGT
>TARA_R100000278_G_scaffold34496_1_pt1 | contig 10749 bp, 9 predicted proteins | sample TARA_R100000278 | Tara Oceans TARA_R100000278 (sample SAMEA2620755) | marine metagenome | biome: marine biome (ENVO:00000447); feature: deep chlorophyll maximum layer (ENVO:xxxxxxxx); material: "saline water (ENVO:00002010), including plankton (ENVO:xxxxxxxx)" | depth 66 m | reverse complement strand
AGAAATAGATAAATTGGAACTCCATGAGATTACAATTTGTGAAGAGGGAATAAACCCTGAAGCAAAATTTGAAATTGTAAAGGAAGATAAAAATAAAGGAAGTGAAAAAATGACTGATGAAATTAGTAAAGCATTAGGCGAGTTTGAAGACATTGTTGCTCAACTACGAAATCAAATGATTTTGAAGGATGATAGCGAAGTTGAAGAAATGGCTATGGATGAAGAAAATATGGCTGATGATGAAGAAAATATGGATGATGAAGAATCCATGTCTTACAAGGCTGAAGATGATGAAGAAAATATGGAAGAAGATAAGGAAGCAAAAGCGGCTGAATCTACTGTATATGGACACAACGCAACAGGACAAAAAATGGGAGAATCTAACCTAACAGGAAGATTTGACGCTGAGTATAGTGAATTTATTGCTCGCAAGGGTAATAGTATTGATACTCTTGACCTAAGCGAAGAAAACATCGCAAAGGCATATGCACAATTTAAGGCTGAAAAGGAAGAAGCAAGAGCATATGATTTGATTAAGAATGAATTTGAAGCAAGATACAATGCTGAATTACAGGCTGAAGCAAACATGATTGCTAAGGAAAAGTATGATGCAAGTGCTGAAGTTGCTGCTCTAAAGAACGAGTTTGCTGAACTTCGCAAATCTCTTGAATCAAACAATGCTGTAATTGCAAAGCAAGTTACACAAGCAACAACAACCTCAACACTATCTGATGATGTAATCGCAAAGATGGACAATATTAGTGAAATGTCTTGGGAAGAATTAAATGACCTTGTTAGTGAGGTACAAGGCTGATTCTATTAGAATCACAAAATAAAGGAAGTGAAAAATATGAGTTTAAAAATTAGAACAATAGCAGATTTAGAAAGAGCAACCTACGGTTCTTTTGGTGGTAATAGTCTTTTGAAAGCATCAACAGGACAATCGGGAGGCGTTGGAGTAACAAGAGGATTGCATACTGATTCAAGTAGTGGTGCATTTTCACAAAGCAATCAGGCTCTATATAATTTAGTATATGGACAAAAAGTTTGGTCTATGCTAAACCGTGAAATTAATGCATTCGCTATGCTACCAAAGAAGCCATATCAGTCAAGCGGCTGGAGAGTCATGATTGAAAGAGCAATTGGTGGTAGTGGAGATATTCTTAATATTACAGGTGGTACAAATCAAGGTTCTCTAACAGAAGATTTGATTGGTGGTGTTGCTGAAAACGCATCATTTACTACTAACGATGCAACTGCATTTGCCCCAATTGCACCAAAGTATGAAACACTATATGTTTCTCCTAAAACTATTGCACATCAATTTGAAGTTTCTGAATTGGCTGCTGCAATGGCAAAGATTGATGATGGAATTGGTGATATTATGGCTGCTTATAGAGAAGAAGTTGGTGTTACACACGCTGAAATGATGAATCATATGCTTCTAACTCCATTGGAATCTAAGACTGATGGTTCAGGAAATTATGTTGGAACAAACAACCTAAAATCTCTATATGAAATTGTAACTAACAAGACAGAATTAGAGGCTGCTGATGGCGGAAATCTATTTGCAGGTGCTCTACCAACAGAAATGAAGACTCTATATGGAAAAGATAGAACAGTTGCGGCTAATAATGCTTGGATGGGTGCATTTGTAGATTCTTCTGCTGATGCTACAACAAGAAGACCACTAACTCTTAACTTGCTAAATACTGCTCTAAGAGAATTGCAAATTCGTGGTGCTTCTCCAAAGGTTATTCTAACAGGATATGATACAATTCAAGCATTGGGAGAACTTCTACAATCTCAAGAAAGATTCATGGGAAGAACTGAAGTACTACCTACTGTAAATGGTATTAAAGGTGTAAAGGGTAGAGAAGTTGGATTTAAGGTTGCTACTTATCATGACATTCCTATTATTCCTTGTAAGGAAATGGGAAGCACAGGAACAGGTAGTGGATTGAGTGATATTTTCATTCTTGATACAGACCATATTCACTTTGCTACTTTGAAGCCAACTGAATACTTTGAAACAGGTATTGATTCGGGCGACCCATTCTCGGTTGATGGACTTAGAAACAAGGGTATGTACCGAACCATTGGTGAAGTTGTTTGTACATTCTTGAAAGCACAAGGAAAGATTACTAACCTATCTTGAGGTTTTTAATTAATTAATAGGTGATGAAAAATGGCACATACAATAACATTAATTGCAGACCATTTGGGTTCTGATGCACCGAGAGTTGTTGGAACTGAATATGTAGTAGATGCTTTAATTGCAGTAGATACAGTTGGAGATGGTGGAGAACCTATACTTTTAAGCAGTTTAGGATTATCTTCTGTTAGTGCAGTACATATTTTAGGAACAAATAGACCTGCTGATTATTTGGTTAGCACTAAGATATTAGGTGATGGTAGTTATTACAGAATGGATGGAGTAAATATAGTTAAAGATGGTTTTTTACTATCCTTTACTTCTCTTGATGGAACAAATGCTACTGCTGATAATACAGATATTACTAATACTAATCTTAGAGTAAGAGTACACGGACAAATTTGAGGTGAATTAAATGCCAAGAATTAGATATACTTTAGGTTTTGCTCGCCTTTATGGAAGAGAGTTTCCTAATGGTGTTTGGGTAGAAGCAAATGCTCAGATGGTTCTAAAAATAACAGGTGCAGATGGTTGGGAAATTGAAGGTGAAGAAAATACTGAAACAGTAGAAGTTGTGGAAGAAACAATTGAAGAAGTTGTAGAAGAAACAGTTGAAGTTGTTGATGAAGTAGTTGATTTATCTACACTAACAAAGAAAGAATTACAGGCTCTTTGTGATGAAAGAGGTCTTGAATACAAGGCTTTTGATAACAAATCTGTACTAATTTCTTTGCTATCTGATGAAGAAGAGTAATTAGTAAATGCTAAAATTGATTTGAGGGAGAGTCGCTACTTTTATTAGTGGCGACCTCTCTCATTTCTTTTACCGAGAAGGTGTTTTACAATGGGAAGAATTCAAAGTACAAGAATAACAGGCGATACTAATGTTCAATCAGCAAGTCCATGTGTCTATAATGGTTTTATTTTAACTCCAACAGGTGCATTAGCCGCAGGTGCTACAAGAGTAATTTCAGTTTATGCTGATAATACAGGAACAGGCACTACTAATTTAATAGCAAGATATAGTTTTGATGCAGGATTATTAGCAAATATATCAGAACAAAAACATTATACTGATGGTATTCTTTGTAGAAGTGGTCTAAGAATTGAATGTGATGATTGGACAGGACTTGAAATGTTTGTTTTACACTCTTGAGGGGTGTAAATAATGGAAACAGAAGTAGGCTCTTTTCGTGGAGTAGATAACTTTGAAGATGGTACTAAGTGGAATGTAGATACTGCTTTAGAATTTTTTTATCAGTTTATTATTCCTCAAGACCAATCTAAAATAGGAATGCAAAAAAGAATTAGAGCAGGTTTAATCCGTTGGATGCGAAGTAAAAAGAAGTGGGATAATAATCCTACTTTTAAAGATGCTTGGGATTTAGAAACATTTAATAGTATTAATAAAGAAGCAATTGATATACTATTAGATACTAAGTTGAGAGATTTAAATAATAATAGATATTATCAACAAGTAGAAGGTGAAGAACAACCCAAAGAATTAAAATTTTCAGATAGAACAATTGAGATTAAAGATAAAGATGGTAATTTTAAAAGTTTTGAAGTTTCATATGGAAGACAATTTAAAGCCAATAAAAGAGGTCTAAATGTAAAAAATACAGAAGAGTATAATGTTGCAAGAAATTTGCTTATTGAAGGAAAGAATGAATTACAGGCTCTTAAATTAGAAAGAGATAAAGCCACAGGTGCTGCAAAGGGCGCATTTACAAAGAAAATTAGAGACCTTCAATCTTCTATTGAAATTACAAGAGTAAAATTTGATGAGCAGTTAAAAACAATGTATAATGATGATATTACATTAAGACAAGTTATTGAAAATAGTCCTGAAGTAGAAGGATTTTATTCAGCAGTTACATTAGAACCACAAACAAATGAAGAAAAGGTTGCTTTAGGCATTCTAATTGAAAATGTAGAAAAGACAATAGATGAGTCTTTATACAATACAAAATATAGTATGATAACAGGTAAAGAATTATCATATAATCAATTTGAAACAGAAGTAAAAAATAGAGAAGCCACATATTTAAAATTATTAGCAGTACCATTAATTGTAGAAAGTAAATTAACAGGTATTAACGAAGGGAAAGAAGAATTAGATATTAATGTACAGATAGATAAACTAATTACTATTGGTAAAGACGATAAAGGTAATGAGATTAAACCTCCATTGTTAGAATTACTACAACAAATTCCATATCCTATTACATTTAGTAATGAAGAATTAGATGAAATAACAGACCAAAAAGGTTTTGTTAAATTTATAAAAGAAAAAGACATAAAAACAGTCGTAAGATTATTAGATAGAGCATTAAATATGTGGCAGAAGCAAAATCTTCAACCGCTTATAAATGCACAAGCCAAATTTACAATTGAAACAGTTACATTAGAAGAAAGAGATAAAGACGATTTATCAGATAGACCTGTTAAAATGAGTAGAGATACAATTGAAGAATTTATTTTAGATTCATTTGTTAATCCTGATAATATTAATGTTAGATTAGAAGAAGTAGAAACTAATAAAACTAAATTTAAATTACCTATTGAAATTAAGAAAAGGGCAGTTGATTTTGAATCAGGATATGCAAGAACAATAGGTGGTGCATCAAGAGATATTATTAATTCTGAATCAGTAATAGATAAACAAATTAATAAAGAAGGTAAAGTTATAATTAATTATACAGGTAATATACCTAAAGATATAGTAAAAAAATTACCTGGAATTAGTGGAGATTATCAATGGAAAATGATTAGAGATGTTTTAACTAATTTTTATAGAGCAAAAACTACTTCCACACAAGAAAGATTAGAAAATAAAGTTAAAAAATATATTACTTCTAATTTAATTGGTGATATGGAAATGGTCGCAGGTATAATTAGTAATCTTAAAGAATTACAAAACGAAAGACTTGAAAAAGAAGACATTATTGATTTATCAGATTTTACACCTTCATCTTACTTAAAAGACAATGGTTCTTTTAAATTTACAGTAGATGAATTAAGAAAAAATTTAGTAGAAGATTTTTCTTTAAAAAAGACTGATAATTTTATTAATAAATTAACAATTTTCCAAAAGACAATGAATAAAGTTATTAATTTTGCTATGGAAAACGAAGAATTAATTGAAGCGTTAGATGAAGCAAACGATGAAGATGATTTAACCGAAGAAGAATTTAGAGAACAAGCGGCTCAAGAATCAGCAAAGTTAAGAATACAACAAGAAAGACTTGAAGAAGCCGAACAAGAACAAAGAGAAGCCGAAGATGCTATGCAGGGTACTGAAGGTGAAACAGCAGGACAACAGATGATGGTAGATGAATCATTAGAAGACTTTGATGATTTAACAACAGGTAAAACATTTGAATTAATGAAAGAAGAAGAATTTTTAAATGGATTACAAGATTTAATTAAATATGATACAATGACTTCTAATTTAGATAATAGATTAACTTTACTTAGAAGAGAGTTAAGAATTGTAAATGATACAAGAGATATTAATATTTCAACAGATAAATTTGGTACTATTCTAAATGAGTGGGGAGAAATGGTAGAATATGATATGGATAATCTACAAAATCTAATTAGTCAAATAGATGAAGAAAAAGATGAAGAAGGTAATTTTGTAAATGATATGTCTAAACTTAAAGAAGATATTAAAGAAGAAAGATTACTAATCGAAGAACATTGGAATAATAAAAGACAGGACAGTAAATTTAAGAAGCCTGAAAGAGCAGATATGTATAGATTACTAAATGCTTTAGATTTAAGAAAGGGTTTATCAGAAGATTTGTCAAAAAATAAAGCATTTAACGATGGTAGAAATGGTAAAGTATCAATTGAAATTAAAGATATGGAAGTACAAATTGACTATGCTAAAAGTAAATTATTATTAAAAGGGCAAGTTTTATGGGAATCAAAGGCTGAATCATATGTAGGATATAAAATTGAAAGAGGTAGGTCTAAATCATTTATTATGCCTAAAGTTTCAGGTACAGGTTTAAGACCCGACCAAAAAAGAAAAATAGGAAATAAAAGAGTAACACCAACGGGAAGAATACAAGATGACGCATTAAGAGGAGAAAATACTGACCCCGATAGATTAGAATTTGTTGAAAACATTAGAAGTAGAATGAATGTACTTATACAGGCGGTGCGATAATGAGTATTATAAGACCATCAGATACAGCAATTAACTCACTTGATTATGACGGTGGTATAGGACATTATACTAACATGACAAAAATTTGTGATTTATTAGGAATAGCACCTTTTACAACTGATACAATTCCTACTCTTGCAAATATTGGAGAGTTAATTAGATACGCTGAAGATTATATTGATGAATATACAAAGCAATCTTGGCGACCATCTATTATTGAAGATGAAATGAAAGATTTTGATTTAGATTTTAATAGAATGTACAGATATAATAGTGCTACAAGTAGATATACAGATTATGTCGGTTTTGTTAGATTAAATAGAGAAGATGTAAGAAAAGTAATAAGACTTTGTGCTTGGAAAGGAGATGTTTGGGAAGAGTTAGCAGGTGCTACTTGTAAAGTTAATATTACAGATTTTACTTCAATTACAAATGTAGTATTACAATTACCTAATAGTGGTGAAACATTTACATTACTAACGCATCCTAATAATGCAGGTTGTTTTAATAATCAATTTGGAAATAATACAACTGCTCAAGAATTAGTTTATTTAATAAATGAACAAGCCCCTGCTAATACAAGAGATTTTACAGGACAAAATGGAAAGAAATCTTTTCAAGGAAGTGCAGGTAGTAATATTAGTAAATTCTTTTACGCTTCTTTAGAAGATGATAATTCAATTGTTATCTCTTCTTTATTACCTTCTGATGATGGTAAAAATTGTACTATTACAGTTAATGGTTCAGGTATTACAAAAGAAGATTTTAAAGATAATGAAAATATTGGAAGAGATAATGATTGGTGGATAGATAATGCAACAGGTACTGTATTCTTTAAAAGTACATATCCATTACAAGTTAAACATTCTCTAAGATGTACTTATCAAACAGGAAAACAAACTGTTCCAGCAGTAATTACAGAAGCGGCAACTAAATTAGTTTGTTGTGAATTAATGTCATCAGATGATAATACTATCTTATTAGGAGAAAATCAACAATCAGGATTAGATATTAAAACTAAATTTGATACATACAGGGCTGATGTTGAGAAGATTTTAAATATGAAGAAACGCTTAATATATTTGATAGATAGTGATTGAGATGGTATTTACGAAGGAACAGTCTGATAAAGTTAGGGCTTTAATTAATTCTATTCCAACTCGTGTTGAAAAAATTATAAGCGATAATCAAGACTTGCAAGATATTACTCAAGAATATTTAGGAGAAAAAATGTCCGATAATATTGTTGAAAAAATTGTTAAGCAAGAAATAGAAAAAGCATTATTTGAAGAAATGGTAGGTGTTATGTTTGGTGAGTGAAACTGAATATCTTGTAGATTTATTAGATTCAAATTGGAATGATGCTATTGACGCATTAAAAGTTTCAGGTGGTTGTGGAGATATTGCTGATGTTCATGCAGTACATCCAATTATTATGGACATTAGAGATTTATCAGCAGGTAGAACAGTAGATACAAAAGGTAGGTCAAGAGGCGGTAATAGAATTAATACTGCAAGTAAAAAAGAATCTACAAATGCTGATACATATATTTATTCAAAAGATATTATAGTAATTTCAGAAACAGGTAATAGTATTGATTATCCATCATACGCACATGATTATAGAAATGAAACTTATAATATGTCAATTAGTATTAGAACAAGACAAGACGATAGGATTCTAAATGATGATACAAGAGTTTCTCCTACAAGTAATTTTGGTGTTGAAAGAATCCGTAGTCTTTATTTACTTGTAAGATATATACTTGAGCAAAGGAGAAGAGGTTGGAATAAGACAGGCTCATCAATTTATGAAAATATCAATATGATAACTGTAAATGATAGAACAGAAAGTAATGATAAAAAGAATAGAATTTTTGGATATAAAGTGAATGTTGTTATGAAACGATTAGCATCCCCCGTAGGTTGTTAGGGAAAAGTAAAATAAAACGGTGAAGAAAAATGGTATCAACAGAAGTATGGATGGGTTCAGGTCAATCGGTTACCTTAGCCCCAGAAAGCGAGTTATTCTTAGGGTATATGCCTTTAGGACCAACTTTAGGAAGAACAGGAACGAATAAAGCACATTTAATTAAATATTCATTAGGATATGCGTTAGATGGAACAAATGTAACAGTCGGAACAACTAAAAAGTTTTCTGATTATTATGAATTAGTACCCGATTTATATACGGGTTGTACTGCTAAATTCTTTTATTCTGATGATAGTTCTGCACCGACTTTTAGATTTAGTGCAATAGTAGCAGGTAATGATGCAGATGCAATTTATTTTGCAGGTAGTATTGCTGATTATCCTTCATTATATAATAGTGATACAAATGCTACACCTTCAAACCCAAGAGGTTATATTATTTTAGAAGCCAATGGTTCAGTTATTCCTGCACCACACTCATATGAATTAATTGATAATGCTATAACAAGTACAAATCAAGGTGATGCAGTACTTGGTTCTGTTGTCGGTAATGGACAAAAATATGTAGTAGGAGATATTATTAGAAATTCATTAGGAGTAGAAATAGGTAGAGTAATTACATCAGCAACAAGTGGTACACTAACAAGTACAATTACTGAACCTACAACATCTACAACACATTTACATCTTATTACTAATTCTTTAGGAACAGTTAGTGGTACTCCAACACTTGCTTCAGTTACAATTTCTACTATTAATACTTCAGTAGATTTAACAGGTACATTAACTGCGGGTGATTGGGTAAGTATTCATACATCAGATGTAGGGGCTTCTTCTACAAAAGCAGGTAGAGTTATTTCTCTTGATTCTACTCCATCAGTTAAGGTTGCTTTAATCGCTGCTACCGATAACCCTGCTGATACTGAACATATTTTCTTAGGTAAAACTATTCAATCAAATGGAGATGATGCTACCGCACTTTACAAAGTTTCACCAAGAGTATTATCTAATAATTGGGTAGGATTAACTAACTCAATCGGTATTCCACAAATTGAACAAGAAACAAAACAAATGAATCTTTCATTAGCAGGTAGTAGAAACTACTCCTATCAATATAGAGGAATGGAAACCGCAGGTGCGGCAAGTATTGATGTTAATCTAAATCATGGTTCATGGTTATTTTATGCGTTTGGTAATTTATCAAGTGCTACAAGTACCAATGGTGGAGATAAAACTCATACTAATAATTTCCAAACAGTAGATTCAGCACCAACAAATCACATTTTATACGCAGGTGTAAATACAGGCACAGATACAGATAGAGCATCAAGTGGACATTCATCAAATGGTAAATTCCATAGAGTATTAAAGGGTACACAAACACTATGTCCTCCTTTACTTCCTAACACTTCAGCATATTTAGTTACACTACCTTCAGAAAATAATGGTGCTTTAAATAACGGAATTACATATACCTTTGGAGAAAGAAATGATAACAAACTACCATCTTTTGCTTTAGAGATGCTAACACAAAAAGGTTCAGTACTTGATGGAACAAGTCGTTCTTTAATGGTTGATAGAAATTCATATAGTGAAAGTGTTTATGCTCAATTATATCCAGGCTGTGTTGTATCAGATATGCAATTAACGGCAAATGAAAATGAAGAAGTTAAGGCTACTATAAATCTTAATGTTAAGAGAGTCTTTGAAGCGGAAGGCGGATATGTAGGTAAATGTTATGATTCTACAAATAACGATACTTCAGAATTTAAGAATTTGTTAAACTTTGGTGGACAAACAGGTAGAGGAACAGGTACAAATTGTGATATTACTCAATCATTTATTGACCCATTCTTTTTCTCTAATGGTTCTATTAGTTTATTTGGGCAAGAATTCCTAAAGGTTTCTTCTTTTACACTTAGCGTACAAAACAGTCTTACAGATAAAAGATATGTTGGGCAATATAATAGGCAAATTAAATCATATGTTCCTGGACAAAGAACATACGAAATTAGTATGCAAGCATTGGTTACAGACAGAAGAATTTTTGATGAACTAAGAAGGCAAAGTCCACATAGATTTACATTAGGTGAAACTGATGATGGCTCAAACGCTAAAATAGTACTGTTATTTACAAAGGATAACGGTGAACAGATTAGATTAGAATTCGATGATTATCTTATTAGTGCGGCTACTTGGCCCATTCAAGATGATAGAGGACCTGTACAAGTTGATTTTACTATCATGCCTCTTAGAGTTGGAACATTGAATGCTACTACCCATTGGGTTATGCAATCATGATAATTAAGATATAGTCGGTGAGAATTATGAAAAAAGGTGAATATTATGGAACAAAAGAAAATTATAACGGAGAAAGGTAAATTATTGACAAGAGTAGAAAGCGTTTTACACTATGTAAGAATTGACCCTAATGAAGAAGAATACATGAAGATTTGGGTTAAAGAACCCACATTCTTTCAAT
>TARA_R100000278_G_scaffold47775_1_pt1 | contig 10798 bp, 20 predicted proteins | sample TARA_R100000278 | Tara Oceans TARA_R100000278 (sample SAMEA2620755) | marine metagenome | biome: marine biome (ENVO:00000447); feature: deep chlorophyll maximum layer (ENVO:xxxxxxxx); material: "saline water (ENVO:00002010), including plankton (ENVO:xxxxxxxx)" | depth 66 m | reverse complement strand
CCGTCAAAAAGGGTGGGGGGGGTGTTTTTTTGGCTCTATATCAAACAAAATTGCCCCTGAAACCCTCTAAGCGCACAGCGTTCATCACCTGTACGCACAAAAAACACAAACGTCTTAAAACGCAAATGTGAAGCCTGTATTTGTATCAGTATTTTCAGTCAGAATCTGATGGTGTTTCAAGCTGACTTGCATGAATTCCGCGCACTGAATCAGGCAACCCTGCAATTTCAACAGCTTTGTCATCAATATGAAATACAGGTGAAAACCCTGAATCTCTGAAGTATAGACCTTTTGCCTTTTGACTGGTCATGTGTATCTGCTTGACAATGGAAGCAATGCCAATGTCATCAAGTATCTGTTCAACTGCCTTTCTGCCCTGGCTGTCACGTGCAGTTGTGATTGCTATCTGAAAGCCTTTGTCATGGTATTTGTGCACAGCTTTCACAAGTTCTGTTGCATTGCCTTGTTCATCAATCAATGTCTTGTCAAGATCAAATGAAACAAACGCTTCCCCGCTTGCAGCAGCATCTTCTTCTGCTCTGTGTCTTCCTGAAAGACCAATGTGACAAGTGCCGTCATTGTATTGAAAACCACGCTTGCCCATCACGCTGCAACGGTTAATCTTCACGATCTTCCCTTTCTATCCGCGCAAGAAGTGCCTGTGCCCATTCGCGCCCTTCATCACCACCCCAAAGCAACCAAGCAACATAGCCTGCTGAAGGGTTGTCATCATTTCCAAAATAGCCACGTGCATCAGACCCTGCTGCATCTTTGTACCGCTCTGACCTATCAAAGAAGCGCACCATCATTTCAATGCTACGCTTTGACATCTTTTCATTGTTTTTCAGGTTTGTTGCCCTGACAACACCTGACCCAATGCCCTGGTCACCTGCTTCTTGTGAAGATAGCCCACCACGTTTGAATTCTTTGCGCAGCTTCAGACCCTTTTCTGCATTTTCCCTGACTTTTGCCGGTGGTCTGAAATCTGAATCTGTCAAAGGTTCTTCATACCCACCAAGACGCACAGCAACACCTTGACGTTCTGCTTTCTGCCTTGCACCTGCCCCTGTATAGCAGAAGCCTGATTTGCCCCATCTGAAGCCTTGACGGCCCATTGTTTGACATCTTTCAATCGGCATCATTCACCACCCGTGAGATCTGTTATCAGAAACCCAAAAATCAAACCCGCAAAAAATGCGACTGTCACCCAAGAAGTCACCCTGCCACCCTCCCCGCACAAGCAACGGCTTGTTTTCCAATTGTATCACACCATTGTCATGCATCCACAACAAGCAAGACCACAACCACAAGTCAAACACATGAAACTGATGCTTGTCATTCCACGTCATCATTCAGCCTTTCTGGCAAGTCTTCAGCAAAAATCTGCAACTCATGAACAGCACGTGCCAGTGCAAGAAACGTCTTGAACCCCATCACAACAAAGGCATCTGCATCTTCATCTTTGATGATTGCAATTGGCGTCTTTCCTTCAATGGCTGATGCCCTTGCTTGACTCCATGCATCACGTGTTGAAGGTCTTTTGCCTGTCTTGCACTCAATATCAAAAAGGGGTGTTCTGATGTCAGGGTTTCTTCTGCCTGGCTTCTGCTTCACCAGTTCAATCTCAGCATCCCACAAAGCTTGGCGGAGCATGTCAGCACATTCACGTTCAAACTGTGCACCCTTTTCTGAATTGCTTGGTTGATTGCTTGACATACGCTGCAAGCCTTCTTCAAGAAGCTTTCTTGCAATCTGTGAAATCGACACGTCAACACCTGACCTGTTTAGGCTCTCAGCTATTGCTTCAACTTGTGATGCAAGGTCATCACTGACCCTGAAGTTCAATCGCCGTGTCATGATACAGCCGCCCATACTCTGCCAACAGTGCAGCATCAGCCCTGTTGTGGTGTTTCTTTTTCGATAGGTCTAAGTCAGACCACCTTCTGCCTGCTGCAAGCATCGCCTTGGTTTTGACATCTTTGCCTTCAACATCACGCATGACCTTTGCCCACGTGCGTGGGTGCGCTATCTGATAAGACACGCCACAAGAAGCAACAATGCCTTCAATAACCCCACACATCTTTGCAAGCTTGCACTGACTGCTGACCCCTTGCCCTGGTCTTGGTGTGTGCTTTTCTAGCGTCACAAAGACCTTCTTTGAACCATATTGTTCAAAGTATCCCTTCAAGATGTTTGCCAATTCCCGCACTAGCAATTCACGCCTGTTGCCGTTTTTAATCACTGGCATGTCATGCACTGCAATCAACTGTGACTGCCTGCCAAGACACACAACTGCCCCTTCAACACCGGGGTCAATGCCAATGAAGCAATCAATCAATGCCTAGCGCCCTCCTGCCAACGGTGGCAATCATCAACGCATGTGAAATGCGTTCTGCAAACCTGCCCTTGTATGCAGGCATATCAACTTCAACCACAGTGTATGGGATACCACAATGAACCAACCATTTCAGAAACATTTCTGATGCTTTGCGCTTTTCAAGGTGTATCTTTCCACCTTCAAGCAAGGCCAATCCACACTCCATTGCTTTTTGTTCAACGCCTTCTTTTGTGTGGTCATCTGCTAAAATTTCAACTGCTTGCACTGTCAACGCTGCACCTTCTTTTGTTTTTGTGTGAGTAGTCACCCCAAATCAGATTACAATCAATCATGGATGCTTCACCGTCATATTTTCTTGTGAACCCTGACAGAAGCTTGCTTGTGAATTGCCAAATTCTGCAATCTGTCATCAGTGTTGGGATTTTCTGTGGTCCGCCCTTGGGATCTTCCCTGACATATTCAGCCCACCACACGTTGCTATTGTGATTGTTTTCAAGTGTTGCCCTGTAGATGTCACTTGTGCAGTAGGCATCAACTGCAAATCGCGCTGTGTAAAGGTCAACAATGTCACCCTGTGCAAATTCTGTGAAGTATCGGGTGTTGTGTTCTTTGTCGTCAGGGTTGCCTTTTTCAAGGTCATAGACGTCGTTCAAGTCAAACTCGATACCAAGCTTCTTCTTTTCTTCTTCAAAGTTTCTTCTTTCAATCCTGGCTTCTTCAACGCGTGGGTGCAGGTCAGGACGGCCAAAATGATACACGCCCACCAACATGCCTGCATCAACTGCTTCATGAAGCCTGTCAGCCCTTTTTGCTTTCCAGTCAAAGCCTTCTGTCAACTTGTAATAGGCTCCCCGTATCCCAATTGATGCAAGACCTTTGAAATCAATTCTTGCTTGATGGTCTGACACGTCAATGATGAATGCTGCATCCATGTTGACAGCATTCAGTGTGTCAATTGTCATCAGCTTCTTGTCATCATCGTTTGCAAGATTCACTGCCTTGTTGGTTTGTGGTCCCCAAATGCCATCAACATCAATGACTTCAAACTGATTGACAAAGCTTGAAGCATTGAATGCTGACTGAAAGTCTTTGACAAGCTGACCTTGTGCCCCTGGTCGAACAGAAAAGTCAATCTGACCATCACGCACTGTGAAGATTCTTTGCTTTGACATCTAGATGGACCCCACAACAATCTCTGCATCAACAGCAGTTGATGTTGCTCGCAATCGGATTTTTTCTAGATCCCTGAAGGGCAATGTTTCTGAATCAGCAATTGCATCAATTGGTGACCCCATCATGAATGTGTGACCTGGTTCAAGCCTTATCGCAATTGTGTTGCCTGCAACAGCAGGGTCAAGCGCAATTGCAAGGTCATGGTTTGTGTCTAGGTTTGTGATTCTGATGTACTTCACTTCCTCAAGGTCAAACTGACTCCCTGAATTCAGTGGTGCTGACGCAAATTCTGCAACCGTCATGTATGCAGATGCACCAATATGTCTGACAATGCGTGAATACTCTTTTATCCCTGAGTGCACCTGTTTTGATATGCTTGAACCGCGCTGTTCACCAACCAAGGTGATGCTTTCACTGAATGTGTAGGTCAAAGGTGCTGCTGTGACTGTTGTGCTCATTTGAAAACCCCTTGTGTGTTTGTGTGCTGATTGTGATGGTGGAGCTCACCAGAAGCAAGTGCAATCAGAAATTGCCCCATTGCTGCACCATAGCATCTGCAATGCCTTGATACGTTTTTGACCTTTCCTTCCATCTGTTTTTTGATGGTCCCAACTTGTTTTGCCCTGATTTTGTCTGGTTGTCCCAATGCCCTGAAGCAGGCTTTTTGACCACGTTTGTGGGTTTCAAAGGTGGCAATCCTTTCAACCATAAACCTGTCTTTTTTGATTCTGGGTGACCATATTCAAAGGGTTGAACATATTGTGCAGGCTTCAACCCTCCGATTCTTTCCACTGCATATTTATGGGGCACTGGGTTTTCAACACAGACCCTGGGTGCTGGTGCATCAATGAACGCTCTGAAAAATCTGCAAGCTTCATCAAGCTTTTCCCATCTGTCAGGGTCTTTGTGAAGGTGTTTGTCTGAAAGCATCCACACACCAGAATTGCAAAGATATGTGCAGGGCGGGTGGGCAATAATTAGATCCCATCCATCATCAATGACTTCAAGTGCACAACCAACAATGTGCTTTTCACCGTGGTCATCAGCTTCAAGCAGGTCAACAGACCAGCAGTCAAAGCCTGCCTGGTTCCATGCATTACGTGACACACCTGATGATTCACAAGCAATCAGCACCCTTTCAATCTTGTCAGGAAGAAACAAGTCACGCATCTTCTTTGTCCTCCCTGACAAGCAAATTCTTGTATCCTGACAGGTATGACCACCGCTGCTTCTCAAGCATTTCTTGCAGTTCTCTTTCAACTGAAAGAGCCATTTTGACCTGAAACATCATGTGTGCATGCATAATCTTCATCTGTTCAACTTCTTTCATATGGTCAAGAAGGGCCTGTGCAAGCTGTTCTTTCAAGCTTGGTTCAACTGCTCCTGACACACTGTTTGCCATCCGCAACCTGTATGCCCTGGAGGCTTTCAGGCAAGCCTCAACTGACTTCTTTGTTGGGTGCTTTGCTCGTTCAATCTCTTTTCTTTCTGGTGTCATCTTCATACCCTCTCAGTGAAAAAATTTGTCTTCCAACTTGCCTCAAACCTGACCATCTCACCTGCGGGACCATAGCGATTTTTCAGAATCCAACATTGCAATTCATCAGGGTGCAGCCTGCCATCATTCATGGTGTCCCTGTGCAAACCAAGAATCCAGTGCATGTTCTCTTCAATTGCTGAAGTCTCTTTTGCATCTGAAAGCACTGGTGCCCTGCCATCTGCTGACCTGCTCAACTGCGTCAAAATGATCCAGCACCTGTCATTGTTCTTTGCATCTTCTGTCAGCATCCTGACAGCATTCCCGTATGCAACACGCAGCATTTCAGCAGGCACATCACCCACATTGACCAATTGAATGTAATCAACCACAAACAGCTTCACCCCCTGCTTTGAAAGCTGATGTGCACGTGCAATCAATTGCTCCACGCTCTGTGGGCAATCGTCATCAATCACAAGACGTTTCAAGCGTTCATCGGAGTGTGCAAGTGCAGCAGATGCAAGTGATGCTGAAGGTGTTCTGCTGAAGTTCAGGTGATGATATTTCTGAATCTCTCTATGCATCTGTGTTTCAAGCATTTTCTTTGCAACATCTGCTGCTGGCATCTCCAAAGAAAACACACATGCCTTCAGGTCAGGGTCATTTTTCAACGCCATGTCAACAAGCCAAAATGCAAATGAAGACTTCCCGCGCCCTGGACGTGCACCAATAGCACCAATCTGACCAGTGTGAAGACCACCACCAAGACTGGCATTGATTCTTCTGTTGAACATAGGCACACCTGTTTGAATCTTGCTTTCAGGCTCTTCACCCTTCAACAGCAATTCCAGTCTTTCCATGTAGTCAACTGCTGCCTTTCTGGCGTTCCCAACAAACGGGTCATCAGACTGACCTTCATTTTCATCAAGGGTCTTCTGAAGTGACAGCAATGCCTTTTCTGTGTCGCTATCTTTCAAAGCATTCAAGCAGGTGATTGCACCTGACCTGATTTCTTTGTTTCTGATGTAGCGTTCAAGCCTGGGCAAGTAGACTGATTTCGCATATGACCACGGCATGATGTGTGTCATGTCTATGCCTACCACTGAAAGAATTGCTTCTTTTGCTGGTGTTTTGCCGTGGTCCATTATCAAACGCACAAGGTCATGACCGTTTTGATTGATGTCATCAACCAAGACCTTGCACCCATCATCAATGAATGCATGTGGGTCAATGTGAACGTCTTGTTGCATCTGCAAGGTGGTGATGTATGAAGCAATGATGTGATGTTGCAATGTCAAAATTTCAGTTTTCATTCTTCACTTCCTTCATGATTTCAATTGCTCGCTTGTTTAACTCTTCCCCCTCTTGACCTTGAAAACCCCCGCCCTCAAAAAGGGGGTTTTTCAAGTCATTCTCTATATTCTCTATAGGAGAATATAAACGCGCACGCGTAGTGTCTTGCGCAACTTCTTGTTTTTCTTTGTTTTGTTTTCGGAAATTTGCGGAAGATTTCTGAAATTTTGCGAATTTCTTGCGCATAATTTGCTGCCATTCGGCAAAAAAATAGCCTTCAACATCACGTTGCAAAAACCCCACTTCATGAAGTGTGTTCAATGCTTGTTCAATTCTGCTTGTTTTTTGCTTTTGACCGTACCCTGCAAGAAACGCAGCTTCATTTGCGTCTGCTGGCACTTTGCCATCTTTTGTATTGCTCCACAGAAGCAGAAGCAACTTCAGGTCAACTTCTTTCAGATTGATCATGTGGATGGTCTGAAACCACCAGTGTGGAACTTTTGTCCACCTGTTTTTGTTCTTCAATTTGCACCTCTCTTTCAAGTGCCAATGTAAACCGCTCGTTAGGGTACAGAATTGACAACAGATGCACTTCACAGTCTGTTGCCTCCCATAGCTTCAAAGCAACAGGTGCTGATGCTTGCTGACCATTCAGCACCCGGTGAATTGTTGCAATAGGCACACCTGAACGCTTTGAAAGTTCAGTTTGTGTTGTCCCGGTTTGTTTGATCCACATTCGCAAATTCATGTGTTGACATTCTCTTTTCAAAAATGAAAAGTCAAGCAATGAAGAAAAAAACACGTCATGAACCAATCATCGTTGCAAACCCTTCTGACCTGACCCGTCAGGAATGGTTGCAGATTCGCCGGACTGGCCTTGGTGGGTCTGATGCAGGGGTTGCCCTGGGTCTGAACCCTTGGTGCAGTCCTTTGCAGTTGTACCTTGAAAAAAAGAAGGACATCAGTCTGAACCCAAAAAGCAACGCCATCACAATAGGCAATGACCTTGAACCCTATGTCATCAGTCAGGCACAGGTGTTGCGACCTGGATACGTTGAAAGGCTTTCTTCACTGCCAATGCTGAAGCATCCGCACCATGAATTCATGCTTGCAACGCCTGATTCAGGTGCATCATCAAAGAAGCATGGTGCAGGCATTGTTGAAGCAAAAACAGCCCTTTCAATATATGGTGCAAAAGCCTGGTCAGATAGGACTGCCCCTGCTCACTATCGCGCACAATGCTTGCACTATATGGCAGTCACTGACAGAAGATGGTGTGTCATTGTTTGCCTGGCTGCTGGCCCTGTTTGGCACTCTGAAGTCATCTTGTGGGATGATGATGAAATTTCTGAATTGATTGAAGCTGAAGAGAAGCTATGGTCAGCAATTCAAAATGATGACTTTTCATACCTGATTGACGGTTCTGACAGCACAAAGAATGCTCTGAATCTGATGCACCCTGAAGCTGATGAAGACCTTTGTGAATTAGACCTGCGGGGCAATAGGCAAGCACAGCAGATGCTTCAGCAATATGTCACAAGCAAACGCTTTGAAAAGGCTGCAACTGAAGACAAGAAAGAAGCAGAAAACAGCCTGAAGAAAATGCTGGGTGACCATGAAGTTGCTTGGTGTGACGGCATGAAAATACAATGGAAAAACACAGCCCGTGGACGTCGTTTCACGGTAAAGGAAGGGTGAAAAAATGCTGCCAACAAGCAAGTCAACCAAGGTCTTTGACTATAGAAAAATCAACTGCCTCATTTATGGTGTTCCAAAAATCGGAAAAACCACTTTTTGCAGCACTCTTGATTCAGGTGACGTGCTGTTTCTTGACACTGAGGGTGGCACAAAACACCTGACGTGCTTCAGGGTTGACCTGGAGAATGCAGGGTGGTCTGACGTGATGCAAACAGCAAGGGAGTTGCTGACAACTGAACATCAATACAAGCTTGTCATTGTTGACACCGTTTCAAAGCTTTATGACAAAGCAATTGACCACGTGTGCAATCAGATGAAATGTGACAGGACTTCAGCAAGATTCACAAACAACGGGAAAGGATATGGTCAGGTGAATTCTGAATTGAAAAAGCTGTGGTCAATGCTTCTTGCAGGCAATTTTGGGTGCTATTTTGTAGACCATGAAGCAACAGAAGAACTTGATGAAACAGGGAATGTGCTGAAGTTTGCTGACCCTTACAAGGGCAACAGAATCACAAGATTCAAGCCTGCCCTGGGTGGCAAGTCAGGTGCTGCCTTGCAAGCTGGTGTTGATATGATTCTGCGTTGCTTGATTCTTCCTGATGGCAAACGTGTGTTGCAGACGGAACCTGCACACAACGTCATTGCCGGTGGTAGATATTCAGACTTGTTGCAGAACGGGATGCCCCTTGATGCAAAACACTTTGTGCAGTCATTCAGGTCTGCACACAAAAATCATCACACTGGTGCTGGTGATGATGCTTAAACAACCAAATTGGGGGTTGTTTTGCTCCATGTAGGCACCACGACCACCACCTGAAACAGATGGTCTGAATCAGGTGGTGGTCAATTTCTAGGGGGTTTCTGATGTGTGACTGGACAAAAGAAATGATTGAATCATCGGGTGTGATTCCAAAACAGAAAGCAACTGTGTTGCGGGTCCTGGTAGTTGACGACCATGCAACCAATACTGAAGACAACGCTTCTTCACACCAAAGACTTCAGCAGCCTGCTGCTGATTCAAACCTGCTGCCTTCATCCACTCCTGAAGACGTTGACAATGATTCATGACAGACCTCCCTCAATCAAACACACACACCTGACTTCTGGTCTCATTGCAATTTCACGTGCTTTTTCAAGTGTCAATTCAACGTAATATTTTCTGCACATCAGCCCTTTCACAACTGTCACAGTATAAACTTTTTTATTTTTCATCTTGCTTGCTCCTTTTTTGAAAGTATGCCCCCCGAAGGGGGCGGGTGATTAGTTGCAGTTAATGGCGTCCAGTTCTTCTACCAATCGCTCATGAATTAACTGAGCAACAACGTGAATGTATCTTGTGGCTGCATAATTTGTATTCTCTATGTAATACAAACCAAGGGCATCAAATTCATCTGTCTGCTCCACAATTTTCAAACAAAGAGCATCAGCCGACCCAAGCCAATCGTTTGCCTCTTTGTTGGATACAAAAAAATAATCATGCGGAAAAGCAGCATAAATGAAATTATGATGGAAAGCATCATGCCCGTCATCGATTGCAGAACCTAAAACTTTCTTGATTTCGTCAAATTTGTGTGCTTCGGTCAGCCCAACATCTTCAAGGGTTATTGATTTCAAGATTTCTGTTTTGGTCATTTCTTCTTTTAATTTTACGTTTTCCATTTTGCTTGCTCCTTTGGGCTCCTGCCCTTTGTTGATGTCCCATTATATGCACAATGTGCACATACCCGTCAACAACAAATGTGCATTTTGTGCGTTTTTTCTTTGTGATGCTTTTTCAGCGTGGTGGTGTATAGTCAGAAGACAAATTTGTTTTTTGATTGCAATCAATTCAAGGGGATAAAAAATGGCAACACGTTTTGAATTGCCTGTGCAGGGTTCAACTGCTGCTTCAGGCAACACCACTTTTGTGGTCGATGGATACAAGCTTTTCACGGGTCAGGTTTTTTTTCAGGCAACAGGATCTTCACCAGCTTGCACAGTCAATGTGAAAGTCCTGGGTGATTCAGGGTCATCTGCTTCAACTGCTCACACGCTAAAAACACAGACATTCGGCGCATCTGGTGGGTTGTTCTACAACAACAATGATGGTGATGGTTGTCCAATGACAGCGTATTCAATATATGTTGAATGGTCAGGGCTTGCTGATGGTGCCATCACAATTGGACAGCGCAAAGAATACTAGAACCCGCAAACATCCCGCCAGCACTCAGCAGCAGCAGTCATTGCCTGGTGCTGATTGTTGATTTCCTTTCCACCCACGCACAGTTGCACTTGTTCAGCGTGAACATCTGAACCGCAACCTGTGCTCCCGCCTACAATAGGACCTGAAACAAGACTTGCAACGCCTGCAAGAGCACACCTTGCAAGGCTTTTTGTCATGCATCCCTGTGCAGTGTGTGAAAGACATTCAGCATATGTGCCCCAATTGCCACCATCAACAGACGGCAAAGCACATGCGCCTGCTGCCTGTCCAGCGCAACCAAGACTGCTGTGCAGACTGCAATCAAGTGACGTGAATGCAGTTTTCTTCAACTCTTCACGCTGTGCAGGGGTGCAACTCAAAATGACTGAGCACAAGACACCAATGACAAAATGATTGAAACCAAAAACATTGAATTCACTGCAATTGCGCATGCTCCACCCTGCTTTCCAGACGTGCAATTGATATCTCCAACGCTCTCAAGCGTTCTTCTGTTTCTTTCTCTTTTGAACGCTGGTGATTGAATATCGTCAGAAACGCTGTTGATAGCAATCCCACCGCAATCTCTATGAATTCCATTTTTCACACTCACGGCAAAACCCCTTGCAGTCTCTCT
>TARA_R100000278_G_scaffold27259_1_pt1 | contig 10913 bp, 2 predicted proteins | sample TARA_R100000278 | Tara Oceans TARA_R100000278 (sample SAMEA2620755) | marine metagenome | biome: marine biome (ENVO:00000447); feature: deep chlorophyll maximum layer (ENVO:xxxxxxxx); material: "saline water (ENVO:00002010), including plankton (ENVO:xxxxxxxx)" | depth 66 m | reverse complement strand
TTCATGTATCTGGTAATGTTGGTATCGGAAGTACAATACCAGCAGTAAAATTAGATGTTCGAGGAGATATTTCTTTTAACGGTAACACACTTATATCATCTTATCTTCCAACAGGCAATATTGATCATATTTGGTCTGATGACAGTTCATTTAGTGGTTTTAATGGTAGTAATTCAGCTTCAACTCTAGCAGGTGGTACATGGAATTTTGTTCATGATGGTGAAAGAAAGGCTATTGGAAACTCTGCACTTCAGGCAGGTTATGTCGTGTCTTCTAATGGTGGTAGTTTCATGGGAGATGTTGGTATCGGAACCACTAATCCTCGTGGTACGAGTGCCGTTGATGCTAATAATACTGCAACATTAGCGGTTGGTATTCTAACTGCAAGACAGATTTTCGGACCTGTTACTGGTACTCTGACTCCGACTGGAGACGTTGATATAACAGGTAATTTAGATGTAGATGGTCATACAGATTTAGATAATGTAAGCATTGCTGGTGTAACAACATTTACTGGAGCTGCAGACTTTGATAGTGTTATCACTGCAAATTCTAATATCAATACTCTTGCAGTAAGGCGTAAAGGTACTACAAACACAAGATTGTCATTTGATGCCCAAAATGAAATGTCATTAAAAACAGATGATGGATTTGTACTTAAAGTTAAAGATAATAAAGTTGGCATTAATAATGATAGTCCAGATGTAACTTTATCAATTTCTGCCGCTCCTACGTTTGATACAGAGACTGAAGTGATTCGAATTGCTAGAGTTGACAATCCAGCTATCAGATATCACTCAATCAAGGCAATGCATGGTGGTGCAAATGTAAATAATTATATTGCATTTCATCTTCATGATGGTTCTGCAGGTTCTCCACACACTCAACAAAAAGAAATTTTACGATTGGTGGGTGAAACAAATAAAACTGGTAATGTCGGTATCGGAACCATTAATCCAATTGGGGCAAATGCACTCACAAATAATAATTCTACATTAGCGGTTGGTATTGTAACTGCAAATGAAGTTTACGGAACATTTAAAGGTAGTATTGATTCTGGTGTAGCAATTGAAAATGCAAATAAAGTAAACATCACTGATGATACATCAGCTTCAGGAACTCATTACGTTCATTTTGGAAGTGCTACATCAGGTTATGATGGTGTCGAAGTTGATAGTACAAAATTAGTTTATAGAGATGGTAAATTTGGTATTGGAACTAATAATCCATCAGATTTATTAGATGTTCATAAATCTTCGTCCACTGCATATGATGCAACTGATGATGATGCTCAAAGGAATGATGGTGCATCAATAACAATTAGAAATGATAATGGATCAACAAATACATTTTCACAGTTAGTTTTTGATACCGCTGGATCTAATCAATCAATTGCAAGAATTGTTGCGTTGAGAACTGGTACAGCATCTAATGCTTTAACCTTTGTCACAGAACATAATAATACAAAGGAAGAAAAACTTCGCATCACATCAGATGGAGAGGTATTGATTGGAACCACCACAGGAACAGGTAATAATTTAACAATACAAGATGCTGGAACTAGCACGACTGCTGGTGGAAATATAGTTGCAAGATTTCAATCTAATGGTTCTGGTAGAGATGCTTCAATCCAATTAAGTGATAATGTTGCTCACTCAGCACTCATTTCAATGGTGTCGAGTAATTTTGCTATAAATTTATCAGGAACTGAAAGACTTCGCATCACATCTGATGGTGATGTTGGTATCGGAACTGATAATCCAACTGGTGTAAATGCGGTCACTTCTGGAAATACTGCAACATTAGCAGTTGGTATTCTAACTGCAAGAGAAATTTTTGGACCTGTTACTGGTGCTCTGACTCCAACTGGAAATGTTAATATATCTAATGATTTAGACGTAGATGGGGCGACAACTTTAGATGGACTCACAGTTTCTGAGGCGGCAGTATTTAGTAGCTCAGTGACTGTTAATAGTGGATCTGCAACCGATGAAGGAAACCTAGCTGTTCATGGAACTGGAAAAAATAGTTTAATTATTCGGACTACTGATAATGATTCAGATCGTGGTATTGCATGGAGAAATAGTGGTGCTGCATACCTTGCTTATATTGCTGCAATATCTCGTGGTAATCATACTGCTGATTTAGTATTTGGTGTTCATAATTCTAACAATGCCAATGTTGACAATGTTCCAGAAAGGATGAGGATAACGAAGGAAGGGCATGTGGGTATTGGAACTACCACTCCAGGTGACATTTTAACTATTCATGACACAGCTCCTGGAATTCGTTTATCTGATAAAAATAATTTAGGAGATAATAATCCAGATCCAAGTCCATATGCTTTCGCATATATTGATGCGAACGCTGCAAATGCCATCATTCATGCAGACAAAGGTAATGATGTTAATAATAGTCGTGTCGCTTTTGCAGTTGATAATAGTGAGAAAGTTCGTATCACATCGTCAGGATCATTATTTGTCGGAGTCACCACTACAAGTAATCATGAAAAGTTTGTGGTTGATGGAAATGCAAAAATTGATGGTAATTTAGATGTTACTGGATCATTAACCTACGAAGATGTAACAAATATTGAGTCGGTTGGTATTATAACGGCAAAAAATGGTATTCATGTAACTGGTGGTAATGTTGGTATTAACACTATCAGTCCAGGATCACCATTAACTCTTTATTCTGATGCAGCACATGGAACTGGTGGTGCTGATGCTGGACTTCTTCACTTTGATATGGGTTCAGCAGATCCTAGTGGTAGAAGAGGTTGGAAGTTTAAACAAGATAACACTGGTACAGCAACTCAATTAGTATTACAGGCAGATAATAATGGAAAAGTATTTCAAATAAAAAATTCATCTGGTGATGAGCAATTATATGTTTACACTGCATCTAGTGATCCATATGTAAGAGTGGCTGGTAACTTGGTTATAAGTGATACCATTGAACATACTGGTGATGATAATACAAAAATAAGATTTCCTACTGCTGATACAATTTCATTTGAGACTGCTGGTGATGAAAGACTTCGTATCTCATCAGGAGGTAAAGTATGCGTCGCACATAATGGTGCTTTACATTCTGGAAATTTACAAGTATCTACGGATGCTGCTGATGCAATAGATATCAATGCATATTCATCCACTGCTGCTAATGGTGGTAGATTATCGTTCTATAGAAGTAAGAATGCGACAATTGGTAGTAATACTATCGTAGTAGACAATGATAGTTTAGGAAGAATTGACTTTAGAGGATACAATACTAATGGTAATTCTTACAATCAAGGTGCCACAATTGAGGCTGTAGTTGATGGTTCAGTTAATTCATCAACTGATATGCCAACTGCCATTTTGTTTAAGACAAGTGCAGATGGTTCATCATCACCATCAGAAAGACTTCGTATCAATTCAGTAGGTATTACATCTGTACAAGGTCAAGATGACCAAGATAATTTTATAGTTGATGTAAATGGCACTGAATTTGCAGTTCATTCGGATGCTTCAGATGGTGAAGTTAGTTTAAGAGCACAAGATAGAGCTGGAAGTACTAACTCCAAGTATATGACCTTTTTCACTCAACAAAGTGGGTCAGCAGCAGCAGAAAAAGTTCGCATCACAGAAACGGGTGCAATTGCATTCAGTGGTGCATCCAATTATGGTACATCAGGACAAATACTCAAAAGTAATGGAAATGCTGCTCCAACTTGGGTCGATTCATCCACAGTATCAGGAGTAACTGATGTTGTAGTTACTCAACAGGGTAGATCTCATCCTTGTACTCTACCAATTACTGTTGATGGAACGAGCACAAAAACAATTGGTATCGGCACACTCAGTAATGCTTTTGGTGCAAAATATGTCGGTGAAAATGATCCTACAGTTGGATATGGTAGTTCAGTATGTGATGGAGATATATGGTATGATACTTCTGGAATAAGTGGTATCTCAACCACAGTGACAAGCACCAACACTACATTGGTTATTGGTGATGTTGGAAAGTTAAAATTAGCAACTGGAACTGGTGATCAATTCACGGTTCCTGCCAGTGTATTCAGTGCAGGTGATTATGTGAGTTTCCACAACCATACCGCAGCTATTATAGATATTGTTACGGCAACTAATGTTACGATATACCTATCGGGTAGTAATATATCGGTGTCGAGTGGTGGTGAAGTGAAATTATCTCCAAGAGCACTTGCAACTCTGACTTGTATTGTAGGAGGTGCTTCACCCCAGTTTGTTATCAGTGGTGGAGGTGTCTACGTTTAATGTCTAGATCAATTAATGAATATACACAGTTTGCTCATCAATTTAATTATGTTGGTGTCGGAGTTACAAGAGGTCCTCACTCATCAACTTCCGCCATTTATAGTGGATCTGCGACTTATAAAAAACTTGGAAGTGCTTCCTCAACCGATATCATTTTTGGTGATGAAGGTGCAACATATACTTTAAATATTTCAGACATATTCATTCCGATTGGTGTTGGTATCGGAACAGTGCCTATTGTATCAACAACACAGGTTGTTATTAATACACCGAGCACTGAAAATCCTAATGTTCAGGTTGGTGATGTCGTTAATTTTGATGCGACAAGTGGGAGTTTGTCGGATCAAAGGTCAAGAGTAGTCGGTGTCGGAGCTTATTATTTTATAATAGAAGATAATATTAATTCAAACGTTTCGTCAACAAATGGTAATTGTAACGTAACAAAATTTGAAACATTTCTTCCTACTGGTATCGGTGCCACTGGTAATTATCGAGGTGCAATATGTCTAAATGATGGAGATAATAATGCTGGTGATTTTGATGATTTTATAGTGAGATGCCATAGTGCAAATATATCAGGTTCAGGTAGTGGTTCGGTTGTTACTTCCTATAATTATGAAAACAATGGTGCCTTCTATGGACCTCCAGTGTCAGGTGATAGCGAACAGAGAGGTAATGTAGGATATATTTTTAATGATGATGGGTTAAGAGGAGATGACGCTGACGATGCAGGTGGAATTTCCGCACCTTCTACTTGGAAAAGAGTAAAAAATACTTTTTATCGATATAGTATTCCAACAGTCAGTATGGAATATATTAATGGTGGTGATTTTATTACAGGTGCATCAAATTCACCATATCCATCTGGTCAACTTGGAAGATATCATTTTGGTGTTGGTAGCAATCAAGTTGGTACAGATCTTCCACGTATCTTCATTAATTTAGTTGATGCAAATGGGAATAATAATCAAGATTTCTTTTTTAACACAATCGGAAGAGGTTCAAATTTCAGCGGTTATCCTAATCCAGAACTTTGGAATTTTAAGGTAACAAGTTTAGAGACAAAATCAGAGGTTGGCATTTATTCATCTGAAAGATCTTACATATGGTGTAAAATTAAAAATGATAATGGTAATGGGGGAACATTTACACCATCAAGTGCACCCGTTAATCAAAGAAACACAAGAATATTTTACAGTTTTGAGGTTATTGCCTGTAATACGAATCTCAATACGTCTAAAAGTATAGGATCAATTGATCTCAGCACCTCTTTTGGACTACCAGAAAATAATATTGGATTTGGTGGCACTGCTGGTGGAACAAAATCAAGTATAATCGAATGGTTTAAGTCGGATAACACAGGTCTTGGAAATAATATAACGTTTCATGGATCATGTGATGCAGGAAATAATACTGCATTTTTAATCGCAACTCAACGAGTTAAGGATAATACTTGGACTCATAGAAAAAAACAATTTGCAAAAGGTGATTTGTCTGATCGGATAGTTGCCACTCATAAAAGATTTGATAATTTAGATCGTGATATATTACCAAATTTGGATTATAGAGTCTGGAATTTTGCTGCTGGTTCTACCACAACAACGAGACCTTACTTCAAAATTATAAATCACCCAACATTCGATACTCCTGATTAAAAAGCAACATAAATAAAAAAAAATATAATTATGGGATTAAAAGTAAGAAAAGATGGTGAATGGGTGTCTGTAGCAGGTGGTGGTGCACCTGCTATCTTACCAACAGGTTTTATAGCACTGTGGTATGGTGCTACAAATGCAATACCATCTGGATGGGTATTGTGTGATGGTAATAATGGTACGCCTGACTTAAGAAATAAATTTGTTGTTGGTGCTTCTGATAGCACTGGAGATACTTCATATCCAGGTGTTTCACCAGGTGCTACTGGTGGTGATGCAGATGCAATAGTCCCTAATCACACTCACCCTACAACTGTTGATAGTGCTACATTAATCCGTACAGGTGGAACGCCAAACGCAGTTCCTTTTGGTGGTGCTGGTGCATATCCTGGTACTGCATTCAGCATGAGTAATCCTACAAACGGTGAGTCAGTAACAAATAAAAACTTGCCACCTTACCATGCGTTAGCATACATAATGAAAACTTAAGCACATGCTGTGTGACTTGGTATTATGTTGAATTAAATTAACCCAAATTTCAATACATAAATAGAACATAGAATCATAGTAGAATTATTGTGTCATGCCACTGAATAAGTTAGATAATTTCTTAAAAAACGTAGAGGGTCGTATTCTTTACGTGAGTCCGAGTGATTTGGATGCATCAGATGCGATGTCAAATCAGGGTAATTCGCAGACGACACCCTTCAAGACCATCCAAAGAGCACTGATAGAAGCAGCGAGATTTTCATATGTGCCAGGTAATAATAACGATATAACTGAAAAAACAACAATACTATTAATGCCTGGTGATCATGTTATAGATAACCGACCAGGATTTAAGATTAAAAAAATTGGTAATGATCCTAAAATATTTTCACCTACAACAAGTTCATATGATGCAATAAATGCTGCAGATATAAGTAAAATATCTCTTAATCTTGAATCTGAATTTGATTTAAGTGTTGAAGATAATATTTTATATAAGTTTAACTCAGTAGAGGGTGGTGTAATAGTTCCTCGTGGAACTTCAATTGTTGGATTAGATTTAAGAAAGACGAAAATAAGACCTAAGTATGTTCCAAATCCAACAGATCCAACTGTTCCTAACTCTGCAATTTTTAGAATTACAGGAGCTTGTTATTTTTGGCAGTTTTCATTATTTGATGGAAAATTAACAGATAAGGTATATGTAAAAAATAATAACTTTGATACCACAAATTTAGTCAAACCTTCATTCTCTCACCACAAGTTAACTTGTTTCGAGTATGCTGATGGTGTAAACAAGGATGAAGATACTGATTTGACAGATCTCAACATGTATTACTATAAGTTATCAATAGCTTATGGCATTGCAACCGAAGATCGAAATATCTCTGAAAAATTTCCTGCCAGCACGGAGGGATTTGTTTCTAAAAGACCAGAATTTGAAATTGTTGGAGCATTTGCTGCCGATCCACTAAGATTAACAAGTATTCAATCTGGTGATGGTGCAACTGCATCCTCAGTCATTACTGTCACAACTCAATCAGATCATGGTCTTGATGTTGGTACACCAATTCGTATCAAGGGTGTGGGTGAGTCTGATTATAATATATCAACCACGGTAACAAGTATTGATCCGAGTAATCCAAAAGTATTTACTTATGTCCTCTCAACATTTAGAGCAGATATTATTGTTCAACCAAATGTAAGTGATGCAGAAATAATTGTTGAAACTGATACTGTTAACGGTGCATCACCGTATATCTTTAACATATCATTGAGATCTGTATTTGGAATGAATGGTATGCACGCTGATGGAAACAAGGCAACTGGTTTCCGTTCAATGGTTGTTGCACAGTTTACTGGTGTGTCACTTCAAAAAGATGATCGTGCCTTTAAAAAATATAATCCATCAAAAAGAGTATATGAAGGTTTATCAGTAAGTGAAGTAAATGGGGAAACACTTGCAAATCAGTCTTCTGCGACAAATTCGAGTGAAATATTTCATTTAGATTCAGATGCGATTTATAGAAGTGGTTGGGAAACAAGACATGTAAAGATTAGCAATAATTCTATTTTACAAATTGTATCTGTATTTGCAATTGGATACGCAGTGCACTTTGAGGCTCAATCAGGTGCAGATGCATCCATCACTAACTCCAACTCAAACTTTGGACAATTGGCTCTCGTGTCAGATGGATTTAGAAAAGATGCATTTCAAAAAGATGATAGAGCATTCATTACACACATTATACCACCAAGAGCGATTACGACTGATGAAGAGAATATTGATTGGATATCGATAGATAGATCAAAATTTGGTGACAATACTAAATTATATCTATTTGGATTTGAATCCGAAGATATTAAACCTCCATCAATTACACAAGGATTTAGAATTGGTGCGAAAAAAGATGACAAGTTATTTGTAGATTTTAATGGGGATATCAAAGAAGCAAAAATATTGATGGACAATGGTAGTGCTACTCCATCAGTTAGTTCTGTTAAGGAAATATCTATATTAAATCATGTGGATGGTACATTTACATCAATTGCGAATCATCTATTATCGACTGGTGAAAAGGTGATCATTACTAGTGATGATGGTGATTTACCTGAAAATTTAGAGGAAAAAACTGTTTATTTTGCGATAGTTACAGGAACTAGTGAATTTAAGTTAGCATCATCTAAAACTAACGCAGACAACGGTGAATTTATAACGGCTTATAAAGGAACTAATTTAAAAGTATTAAGTCGTGTTACCGATAAAAATAGTGGAGATGTCGGACACCCAGTTCAATATGATGGAGCACAGTGGTACATAAATGTTAGTTCAACTGGCAATACAATTACAGGAGAACTTTCAGGGTCAACAGGTCGAACAGAACCAAGTTTTGTAAAAAGAATTTCTGATACGAGAAGTTTAGATGAAAAAATTTATCGATTACGACTTGCAATTCCAAAAGAAATAGACAATTCTAAGAATCCTGAAAATGGATTTGTATTACAAGAATCTGCAAATACTGGTGTAACTGCAATAGAAGACTTTACTCGTGGTAATGCAGGTGAGCCAGATAATCTTACAACAAATGATTTTCTTTTTGAAAGAAATCCAAGATTTATTAGTAGTTGTACCTTTAATAATTCTACAAAAATAGTCACAATCACATCGGAAAAACCACACAATTTAAAAGTTGGTGATTTGGTAACAGTTAAAAATATAAAAGACTCGATTGCAAATACAACAGGAGTGGGAATTGGTGGTTACAATGGTGAGGTGGTAGTCACAAATGTTCCAAATAGTATGGAGTTTGAATATTCAACTCGAACTGCTTCTAAGCCTGATGGTGTAACAATAGGAAATTTTGGAACAAATGATTTTAATACGAGAGTTGTTAATTATCCTCGATTTGAAAGAACAGATTTAAAATCAAACATTTATGTATTCAGAAATAATATTATTTCAGAGTATATAAACGATGTACAAGATGGTGTTTATCAAATATTCCCTCTTAATTCAAGTAATTTTATAGAGAATGAATATACTGGACTCAACTATAGTCAAAATGTTGTTGACTTATATCCACAATTAGATCGAGATAACATAAATGAAAATCCACAGGCAGCAAAATCTTATGCAAATAGATCACCTCTTGGACAAGTGGTTACAAATGATCCACTCAAAAGTATCACAAGAGAAACAAATGACAAGTTAATCACGAAGATTGGATTTGGTCCTGAAATTGCATCTTTCACTGATAGCACAACTTCAGGAACTATAACATTTACCACAAATCATAATTTTGGTGGTATCATGACCGCAATAGTTCATGATGGTGGTGCTTCTTATACTAATGGAACATACTTAAATGTTAAAGTTTTCAACAGTGAAACACAAAACGATTCAACTTGGAATGGAACTTTAGCTAATGTTGTTGTTGGTGGTGGTGCAATAAGTTCATTTGAAATTACAAACCCAGGATCTGGATGGCAGGTAGGAGATAAAGGTTATTTTGACACCTCTGTAGTTGGTAGCGGAAATACTTATATAGAGGGTAGTGTCGTTGGGCAAGGATTGACAGTTGGCAATATCGGTGTAACAACGGATTTAGTACTTCAGGCAACAGGTATCGGAACTACATCTGATAATTATTTTAGAATTATAGCAGCACCTAATAAGACGGACGTTACAATTGTTAAAGCAAGTGGTGATGTAAATCCAATCGCAGGTCAGTATGGATTTGTGGTAAGTCCATCAGCAAAAATTAATGCAAAGGAATTTACTCCTGCAACAGGAATTTCATCAGTAACCACAGTTGAACCACATGGACTTGTGGTCGGAAATAGATTCCAATTAAACGATGCAAGTAACAATAATCAAGGATCATTTATTGTTAAAAGTAAAATTACTCCAACTAAATTTACCTTCAAATCAACAACTGACATTGTTGCAGTGAATGGACATGTGCTTAAACATGGATTATCTGCTAATGATGGAGAATCTGCAAAAGGAAATGAAAACTTATCAATACGTGGTGTCGAATTCTTTGATAATGAACATTCTAAATTAGAAACCGCAATGGATAACGTAGGATCTAACGTAGGATCTGCGGTCACATTTAGTTTATCCACTTATAATGTAAGGGATAGATTCCCATTTGGATCATACATTGTTATTGATGAAGAAATAATGAGAGTCTCCTCAAAAGTAGTAGGTGGAGGATCAAATAATAATGCTTTAACTGTTCTTCGTGGTGTTTTCGGAACTGTAATTTCATCTCACGTTGAAGGATCATTAATCAAAAAAATAAAACCATTCCCAATTCAGTTTAATCGACCATCAATTTTACGAGCATCGGGACACACATTTGAATATCTTGGTTATGGACCAGGTAACTACTCAACTGCATTACCTCAAGTACAAGTAAAAACTATTTCTGAGAAGGAAGAATTTTTATCACAGTCACAAGAAAGATCTAGTGGTGCCGTTGTT
>TARA_R100000278_G_scaffold25890_1_pt1 | contig 10940 bp, 11 predicted proteins | sample TARA_R100000278 | Tara Oceans TARA_R100000278 (sample SAMEA2620755) | marine metagenome | biome: marine biome (ENVO:00000447); feature: deep chlorophyll maximum layer (ENVO:xxxxxxxx); material: "saline water (ENVO:00002010), including plankton (ENVO:xxxxxxxx)" | depth 66 m | reverse complement strand
ACTTTCAGAAAAGTCTGATAAAAATTCAGAAGATGATAATGTTTTGTTAAATGTTGCATCATTAATAAATGAATACGGTACACCATTAACATCTAAATAACTATATCTCGGAACTGTATAAGTGCCTATAGATAAATTTGACGTAGCATTTGCATTAAATGATAATAATGATGTTTGATAACCTTGAGGTTTATAGTCAATTAACTTAACAATTCTATTCATATTTTCATATATAGAAGTGTCGGTAAACATTGTTTCAGCTGATGTTTGATTTAAATAGAATAATAGTAAATGATACGAATATGAAATTACATCTATTATTGAAGACATGTTACTACCTTCAAATGATTGATCTGTATATACCCCGCCTTCAGATAATCTGCTTTGAATTAATTCTTTAAGAGTTAATGCATCAAAAGCAACATAACTGTCTTGTTTAAGTTTAAAATCAGTATTATTATTTACTGCCATAGAAATATTTAATTAAAAAGTATAAAAACCGGATTTACTTAATGCACCTTTTAGGTTCAGAGGGTTATTAGAGAAGTCAGGAATAATTATAGTTATATCAACTTCATACTCTTGTTGCTCTTCATCTGCAACTACATTAATTTTTTGTATAGTTATTCTTGGTTCAAACGATGAAAAATTACGTAATATAGTATCACCTATAATTTTACCTCTTTGCTTAGAGACTGGTAGAAATAATAAGTCTCCAAAATTTATACCAAATGTTGGACTCAATATTTTTTGACCAGGGGATGTTAACATCATATTTACTAGACTATTTTTTACAGCTTCAAAATTAGTTTTAGTTATCAGATCTTTATTATTTTCTTTATCTACTAAAGCATTTGTTGTAGTCTGACCAACTTTCATATTTAAATCTATATCATTAAAAATGATATCGTCTGTTGGTGTGTCAACTTTTTGTAAAATATTAGCTTTAATAGGCATAATAATATTTAATAATAATCTCCGTATACATCATCAGGATTATCAGACATATCAAAAACATCTGCCTTACTTATATCATCTACGTTGTATTGATCGTATCCATCTTTCTTAGGCTGACTTTGTTCATTAACCCCTCCAGCTGCTCTACCTGCAAATGAATCTTCATAAACCTGAGCATTACCAGATATATTACTTGTTAAGTTGTTAAACGGTATATTAGGTTCAAAGCTATAATCTAATCGTTTAGCTTTTATTTTAAATACGTAATGACCACCTAACTGATTAATTTCAGCAATATCTTGATCTAACTTCTCAGTAACTTCAAAGTACTTAGCTTGTCTATTAGACGGTCTATCATCTCCGTATTCTGATAATTGAAATACATCCCCAGCTTTAGGTTCCACTACAATTGGTGAAAAATTAGATGCAGATAGATCAAAAGAAGAAAGATCTTCAAAACTACTTTGAAATGAACTTATATGTATATAACCAGTTATTGCATCGTCACTATCAAAGCCGAATCTACTTAAAGTTATTGCATCTTCATTTAAAGTAACTGCTATAATAGTATCTACAGGATCAGCAAATGATCTATTAGGATCTTCTCCATAAAAATTATCACCGCTTAAAGTATTAAATCTATTGACAAAGTATTTTACTTTAGTCCCATATAAATTAATTTGCTCTCTCCAATAATTAGAAAATAATAATCTTTCATTTGAAGAGTTTTCATTATCTTTATTAGTAAATCTGAAACAGGTTTCGTCGGTTTGAACTATTCCAGGAAAATCACATGTATAATCTCCGCTACTCATCGCTCTATTACAAACTTTCCTAAATTGTTATCAAAATATAGTTTAATACCAGTACTGCCTAATTTCTTAATTTGTCCTTTTATAGGTACAACTTTATATGTGTCTCGTATATAAGTTAGTTCTGGTGATCCGCAAATATGTTTACCTTTACCTCCTCTTAATAATTCTATTTTTGAATTCTTAGTAGGGTCAGTTTTCATATAATCAGGCACTAGATTTAAGGATTTACGTCGATAATGTTTATCATGGTCTGTAAAACCTCTTCTATGTCTATGATTAGTAAAAAATTTAGAAAAAGTATCCACGAAAATATTTAAGCAAAAAAAAGCTGGCATAAAGCCAGCTCTTAAAATTAGTTGATTGAAGTCAATTAAAAGTATTAATCACCGAATAAATCAGCGCCAACTTTTAGGTTACCAACTTTATTATTTTTAGTAGATGTTAAAGAATGACCACCTGCATCACTCATTTCAGATCCACTATCATCTTGCTTCTTGATCTTAGCATCTGCTTTCTTAGAAGACGCCTTTAATGCTACTTTGTTGTTCTTAGGATTTTTTAATCCTGAATCTTTTTGATTTACTAGTGCATGACCATGATCTTCAGCATCAACTGCTTCTTCAGCAACTTCTTCATCTTCTTCATCTTCGCCATCTTCTGAATCTTCAGCATCTTCTTCATAATCAGAAACTTCTTCCATTTCTTCATAATCTTCATGCTCCATGTCTTCAGCTTCGTCACCTTCACCCATTGCTGCTTGTAAAAGATCGCAAAGACTCTTAGCCATGTCTTTATCTAATTCAATTGTGATTGTATCACCGGCTTCGGAAACTTCATCAGTTTCGGTATCTACTCCGAGTGCTTCAAGCTCACCTTGCTCTTCATCACTCATTACGTTTTCAAATAATTTATCAAATGTTGACTTCATGTAATTATTTATTGACTCTTTAACCTTTTTTCCAACTTTTTTATTATATTGTTCATCAGAAAACTTTTCCACATCATCTCCTACTTTATTTTTAGCAGGATCATTAACTGTATAAGGCTCTTTTTCAAATCCATCTGCATTTTCAGGACCTGAAGTATCTTTATTTGTAAGCTCGTTACTCTTGTTTAAATTCTTAGCACCTGGCCCTGGTTTAATACCCATTTTAGCTGCTTTTGCTGCTGGAGCAGATTCAGATAATATATTCTTATTATATGTATCCCATATTTCTGTTAAAGTGTTTACACGTGTCATAAATATATTTATAGCGAAATGGCAAAAGATAAACAAAATTATATGAATAACCCTAATTTACCTACCGTAGGGGCTGAATTTGCATATACTCCTAAGATGGTAAAAGAAATAGAGAAGAGCTCTAAAAATATATTGCACTTCGCTGAAAATTATTTTCATATAGTATCATTAGATGACGGTAAACAAAAAATTAAACTTCATTATTGTCAAAAACGAGTACTAAGAAAAATGAGAGATAATAGATTTTTTGTATTATTAGCTTCTCGCCAGATTGGTAAAACAACGATGATGACAATTTATGCATTATGGAATGCATGCTTTAATAATGATCAACGTATATTGGTAGTAGCTAATAAAGAAGGTACCGCTATAGAAATAATGAATAGGATTAGATTAGCATATGAAGAATTACCTAATTGGTTAAAACCTGGAGTTAAAGAGTATGGTAAGACTTCTGTTACGTTTGCTAATGGAACTAAAATAGGTATATCAACTACCACCGGTACAGCAGCTCGTGGTCAATCAGTTAATATACTAATACTTGATGAGTTAGCTTTTATTGAACCTCATTTAGTAGAAGACTTTTGGAAATCAGTTTATCCTATTATTTCATCATCTAAAAAGTCTAAAATTTTCATAGCATCAACTGCTAATGGTACTGATAATCTTTTCTATAATTTATATACTGGAGCTGAAGCAGGTGAATCAAACTGGTCATGTGATAAAATTTTATGGAATGAAATACCAGGTAGGAATGAGAAATGGAAACAAGAAACTATTAGATCGATAGGAAGTAGAGATGCTTTTGAGCAAGAGTTTAATTGTGTATTCTTAAACTCTGGTGAAAGTACTCTAGATGATGACTTATTTGATAGGCTTAAAGTACAGGCATCTGAACCAAAATATGTGTTTGATGAAGGTAAGTATTTACTTTGGGATGAACCACACGATGACCGTATATATATAGCAAGCGTCGATACATCTGAAGGTTTAGGTAAAGACGCTTCAGTTATACAGGTATTTGAGTATTCTGATTTAACTAATATAACTCAAGTTGCATGCTACCATGATAGTACAATATCCCCGTATAATTTTACAGAAAAAGTATATGAAATTTTACAGCATTGGGGTAAGCCATTAGTTTGTATAGAGAGAAATAATTGTGGAGCTCAAGTTGTTGATGGGTTAAAGAATACTTACGATTATGAAAATATAATTTCTTGGGGATCATCTACTGCAAGTAGAAAGAGTCAATCTCAATTAGGAATAGTAGCTCATACAAATACGAAATATAAAGGTGTTACTAATATGAGATATTGGCTTAATGAACTTAATGCAGTTAAAATTAATGATATACAATTAGTAAAAGAATTAAAAAACTTTATTAAGTTTGCAAACGGCACGTGGGGAGCTAAAAGAGGCTACCATGATGATAGAGTAATGGCTTTAATTTGGAATTTAATTATTTTAATTGATGATATAGTTAGCAGGTATTTTGAAGTAACAAAATATGATAGTAATAAAAGACCTCTTGAGCTTGAGCAATTTGATTATGGTATTAAATACTTTATGAACCCTACTTCAATGTATACCAATGAAAAGATTAACGAGTTCGGAAGTACTATGCCCGTTATTATTGGTAATGCAACAAAGGCAGAGTCAGAAATGGATTTATTAATGAAGCAAGGATATAAGGTATGGCAGCAGTAGATCAATCACAATTTAATAAAAGTAGATTAGATAAATTTTTACTTGTTATAGATTTACCTAACTCGCTAAAAGATATACTAACTACTGACTTAGCCGATAGAAAAAATACATCTATAATAAGTGATTCTCTTCAATTTTCAGTTTATGGGTCAATTGTTCCGGAAGTTTTAGTACCAGAAAAAGCTCTAGGTTATGCCGGGCAATCAATTAAAATATCGTCTCATGTTAGACCGGTTTATCCTAATGTTAATGTAAATTTTACTATTGATAACCAATTTAATAATTATTGGACCATATATAAATGGTTAGATTTCTTGAATGATGAAAAGGAATCAGTCTTCAATAGTAAAAACATAGCAAAAACGCCAGAAGTTGCATCAGGATTTAAAACTAAAAAAACTTTAACGCCATCTGATTTATATCAAGCAGATTTTAGTCTTTATGCTAAAAATGAATTTGATCAGGATATAGTAAAATTTACATATACCAATGCTTTTCCTGTAAGTTTAGGTAAAATAGATTTTAATTATAGAGAGCCCGGTGAAATAGAAACTAGTTTTGAATTTGCATTTTCACAATTACTTGTTGAATTGATATAATTTGTCCTCGGAGAATATAAATAATAATATATGGCACGTACAATACAATCTCCAGGAGTTGAAATTAAAGAAATAGACAGGACTACAAGACCGGTGCTACCTACCGGTACTAATGTCTTAGTAGCAGGTTTTGCAAATAGAGGACCTACAGATGAGGTAGTTCAAATAACTAGTCTTAGTGAATACGAAAGTCTTTACGGGGCAGCAACTACACCAGCTGAACGTTACTTTAGCGGTACAATAAAACCTTTATTAGATTCACCAGCTAATATTTTTACATATAGATTACCTTATGGTGCAGAAACCGGCGTCGGTTTTGGAACATCATATGGTTGTTTAGCATATCCAGCATCAGGTTATAATTTTAGTTCTACTTTAGTTGACTCTACATCAGGTGATATGCCTACAAAATATAGTCAATTAGGTGTTGGTACTGCAACTGATTCAACTTCAGCTGATGGTGGAGTGGTAATTTTAGGTAAACCAGTGCATTTTGAATTAACACGACAAGAATATGATGCTATATTAGCTAAAGGTAAGTTTCCAGATACTGGGGACGGTACTTTTGAATGGCAAGATTTTATGCTAAACTCACTTTCTGGTGTAGGTGTATTAGATCATGCAGCTTTACTTGTATTAAATAAAGCTCAAACAACTATAAATCAAAAGTTTGAAGGGTTTTATATCGGTGCTGTTGATAACACTCAATTAAATCCTGCAACAGACTTTGATGGTATTAGATCAGTACAAACTCTTACAACAAGTGCTGATAGAACAGCTTCCTTTACGACATTACCAGATGCAAGACTAGATAATGTATTATCAGCTGCATCAGATAATAGTACAACAACATTTGGTCAAGATACAGATAGTATTTCAGAAGTAATGGAAAACTTAAGTATATTTGATATTTCAGAAGCTAATTACGATGATACACTTTCATTAGGATTGTTTAGATTAAGACAATCACCATTTACACCAGATGTAATTAAGTTAACAGTTAATTTAGAAGAAAGTTATGTTGGATCATTTGATTATCATAGGCAAATTAACTCACAAGAAGGTGGTCAGCCAATATCATTTAATATTGAATCTAAAGAATCAGATTCTCCTAATATTAAGATATTAGTAAATGAGAAATTAAATCATAAATTAGGTAGTACTTATTTAGATTTAAATGGTAACCCTAAAGTTAAAGTTAGAATGGCTACTGAATTTATTAATGGTAAAGCAGTTGCTCACTCTAATATGAATACTCTTTCGTCAGGATTTGGTGGTACTGATGATAATATAGGGCAGTTAGGAAACACACTTGGTGAATTAGGAGCAGTATTAAGCCCTGCAGATTCGTTATTCCCAATAGGATCATTTGAAAGTGCTAACTTAGAGAATAAGATTATTGGTGATGTACCTAAGAAATTAGATAGACTTTTTGATACAGTAGAAAATGTTGAATTATTTGATATTGATATAACCGTAGATGGTGGTTTATCAACTATATATTCATCATCAAAAGACCAAGGCACAGAAGGATTTGATGATACAGCAAATATAGACTCAATTGATAGTTTTAGAACTACACAAGTTAATTCAGATGGTTCATCAGGATCAGCTGCTGGTCAAACATTGAGAAGTAATTGGAAAGAAGTAACTGATAGATTTATTAACTTTGCAGAGTTCAAAAGAAAAGATCACTTGTTTATTAGTGATCTACCAAGAAGTATATTTGTACAAGGAGAAGATTTCTTAACTTTATCAGATCCTAATAAAAACTTTAGTAGAGATATTTTAAATCCTATTAAAGCGTTTAGATCAGTAAATAGTAATTATGCAGCAACTTATGGTCAGTGGGTTAAAGTATATGATCCATACGTAGATGCTAATGTTTATAATCCATTCTCAGGATTTGCAGCAGCTGCAATGGCTAATACAGATAGTAATTTTAATCCATGGTTTGCACCAGCAGGGTTTACAAGAGGTAGAGTTATAGGAGCTAATGACTTAGCATTATTCCCAACTCAGAAACAAAGAGATATGCTTTATAAGTTAAATGTTAACCCAGTAGCATTCTTCCCTGGAGAAGGTTTTGTAATATTTGGTCAGAAAACGTTACAGAAACTACCAAGTGCATTTGATAGAATTAATGTTAGACGTTTATTCTTAAATCTTGAGAAAGGTGTTAGAAATACAGTTAGATTCTTTGTATTTGAACCTAATACGTTATTAACAAGAACAAGAGTAATCAATGCAATATCACCAATCTTTGATAATGCTAAAAATACAGAAGGTTTATTTGATTACCTCGTAGTTTGCGACGAAAGAAATAATACACCAGATGTTATTGATGGTAATGAGCTTAAGGTAGATATTTACTTGAAACCAGCTAGAGCAGCAGAATTTATATTAGTTAATTTCTTTGCAACCAGAACTGGTACCGACTTTACTGAGTTGGTAGGTTAATAACCGTTGGTAAGCTGACAGTCTTCAATAAATATTAGTATGGCGGATACTAAAGTATCAAATTTAACTGAATTAACGACAGCAGATAGTACTGATGTATTGTATATTGTCGACACCAGTGACAGTAAATCTAAAAAAATAACCTTTAATAATTTATTAAAGAATAATGCAGGTATTACTTTTCCTAGTGTTGTAACGACAGTAACTTCTTTATCTACTGATTTCGTTTCTATATCTACAGCAGTTGAACAAGTAACGGCATTCCAAACAGCTTCAGTTGCTTCATTAAGTACTGATTTATTAATTTTAAGTTCAAATCATAATTCATTGAGTTCAGATGTTGATGGGTTAAGTGCTTACGAAGGTAGAAAAGATATATTTTTAAGTTTAAGCGCCCAAGCAACTCGCGGAGGTAACGGTACAGCAGCTTCTCCACTAACTGTTAACGTTACTGATGGATCAACAACAACATTAACCTTCATTAGTGGAATGTTAGTAGGGACAACATAATGGCAAATAAAAGATTAACAGATTTAGATACAATAACAACTTTATCAAATGACGATTTACTGTATATCGTAGATCCTATTTTAAATCAATCTAAAAAGATTACTTTTGAAAATTTGGTAGGAACCACTACAGGAACTATTTCGACTAATGTTAATACGTTAAGTACAGCATTTAATTTATTATCTGGATTTGGAGGAGTAGAAAATGGACAAGGCGGTTTATATTCTTTTGCTATACCTAATATAATTAATTTATCAGCAGCATTCGGTACCTCGCCAGTCGGTTTTAGAGAAGGACATACATACGTTGATGGTGATGTTTTTCCTGTTACAACTGCTTTAACCTTTTTATCAGCAGATGCGTTGGGTAAAATAACTAATTTAGAAAATAATAAAGCTGATGGTAATACCAATACAACTTTTCTAAGTACTGAATTTGATAAGTTAAGTGCTAATGTTGATTTTTTATCATCTAGTGATGGACGAAATGCTACTGGATTTGCAAGTCTTTCAACTCAAGTTCATGATTTATCTACTGTAGTGGTTACCAATGCAGGATTAGCATTTACAACTTCTAACGCTACATCATCAGATGCTACCTTTAGAAATATAGGGGTAAGTACCGCAGATGGTAATAATTTAAGATACCCAGCTCCATCAACTCCAGCAGCAGCTCAATTAACTGATTTCGCTGCATTGAAAGAAGGTATAAGATTTATACCTGTTACTATTGGAAGTGATACATTTAGATTACTATTATCTGCAACTTAATTAAGCTAAAATTAGTAAGAATGCATAAATAATTATAGTATGGCACAGACTAGACAAACAATACAAAATTTTTATACGCAAAGTCAAACGAGAGATTTCGCAAGACTTAATCTTTTCAGAGTTTTAAATATAAGTTTTGGAGATGGTTCAGACGTAAGTTTTAATGAAGATGATTTAGTATATGCTACTACAGCTGCCTTACCTAAAAAGGACATTACATCTAATACAGTTCCATATATGGGATTAGAATTTAGAGTCCCAGGAATAGTTAAGTACCCAGGTAGTGGTGCATATAACATTAGATTCAGATGTGATGAAAACTATGATTTAAGAACTAGATTCTTACAGGTATTAAATGATACTTTTGATGATGCCGATTCAACAGGTAACTATTTTATACCTAACCAAAATAGTGTTATCGATTTAGCATTACTTGATAAAGAGTTAAATCGAGTAAGTCAATTTCAATTAGTTGGTGTAGCACCTGTTTCAGTTGGAGAGATCCAATATGATGTGACTGGTGACGGTGGACCAGTTGAATTTGACGTTACTGTTTCTTACCACTACTTTAGACAAACCGCGTAATTCTAAACATCTTTTCGTATTAAATATTATTAATACGACATGGCTTTAGGTGGATCATATAATAACGCATTAAGGAGTTTAAACAATCTTGGAGGAGGTTTACTAGGTGCTCCAAGTCTTGATTTAATAGGTGCAAATATACCTTTCGCTCCATTAATTAGTTTTAGAGATTTTTTCTTAGATAACTTTAATCAATGGACCAACTCAATACCTTTAAATACTCAGTTTATAATTTTAATTGATAGATATCCTCCAGGTTTATCTACAAGTAATTTAAGAGATTTAGAAGCACCAACCGCTACTGGCTTTGATATAGATATAGCAGCTTCTCTTTTAACCAGTACTAAAAATCAAAATATAATAGGGTGTATATTTGCTAATGGGTTTACTATAGGTTCGGAAAGTTTAAGGGTTAGAGAAGCTCCTATACCGAATAATAGAGGTTTTATACCAGGAACTATTTTAGGAGAAAGAAGTGGGTTTGCAAACAATTTATTACAAGTTAATTTTAGAGAAACAAATACATCATTTGTAGATGTATTAATGAGACCATGGTTAATAATGTCATCTCATCACGGTTATGTAGCAAGAGACCCTAATGATATAGAACAATCTGATAAAGATATGAAATGTAATATTACAATTTTGCAATATACTAGATCAGATAAGGGATTAGCTCAAATACCTAGAAAAACATGGAGATTTTTTAATTGTGTTCCAACTACTTTGGATTCAAGAGCTCATTTGTATAGTGATAGTGAAAACGTAAATAACTACACTGTTGGTTTCGCTTATGATAAATATGAAGTTGGTAATAATTTATACGGGTCAATTAATCAGCTTATAAAGAGTATTAACCCGTTTAACTTTTAACTTAAATATTTTATATGGCTAACGATAACATAGGTGATGCATTAATTTTATTAACACAGCTTAATTCTAAGCTTATTGATGCTGTTAATAGTAAAGGTACGGGATTTACTAGAGGTAGAGCTGTCGGTGAGCCAGAAGAAGAGTTTAAAAAGCCTGCAGAAGAAGTTATTATTCATGATTTTAATGCCCCGGCATTATCTAAGTTAAAAGAAATAGGTATATCTGCTGGACCTACTCAAGGTGTTGATACTACAACCCCTGATAAAGCAATGTCAGGTTTTGGGTCTATTTTATCAGCAGGTATATCAATAGCAGGTGTATCTTTGATAGTAGCAGGTGCAACTAAGGCTATAGAGGCTTTAGGGGGGACAGGAAACTTAGGTAAAATGTTCCAAAACGTTTCAGATGGGGTTAAAGCATT
>TARA_R100000278_G_scaffold29574_1_pt1 | contig 10943 bp, 6 predicted proteins | sample TARA_R100000278 | Tara Oceans TARA_R100000278 (sample SAMEA2620755) | marine metagenome | biome: marine biome (ENVO:00000447); feature: deep chlorophyll maximum layer (ENVO:xxxxxxxx); material: "saline water (ENVO:00002010), including plankton (ENVO:xxxxxxxx)" | depth 66 m | reverse complement strand
AAAGGATATGTCAGATGAAACAAATGCTTGGTTGGGAAATAGAAAGACGAATTGGCAACACGCTTTTGCAGTTGTGGACTACTATTCAGACTCAAGGTTTACAGTACACGTTGTTAATATTATTGATGGCGTTACTTCATTGTGGGGAAAAACATTAGACGGAAACTAATATGCCAAAAAGAATATTTGAAATAGGAACTTTTAACAGAGGTATTATGTCTCAACCTGAAGATGAGTTAGATATACCACCAAACGCCGCTACTTATAGTCTTAACATAGACCCTTTAACAAGTGGTGAATTAAGAGGTATACCTAAAAGTAACTATTTAAAAAGAACAGGTTTTACAAAAAGCCTTGAGATGACTAATTATAATAGACCAACTACTTATAGTTATCCTCAACCTTCAGCGGCAACTCAAAGAAAACAAGAAGAACACCACGTCCAATAATGGCATTTAATACACCAACCAATCCAAACAATCAAAACTACTTAGTATTAGGTGGAATATATACTGGTACAGTTGATGAGTATTACCAAGTAAAAGTAAGAGGTTCACATAATTCTGAAACTTGGATATGGAGATATAAAGGAGAAGGTAGTGGTGCTACTGTTACTGGTATAACAAGTGATATAAGTAATAATAAATTTACTAAGTCTAATCATAATCTAGTAACTGGTGAAGTAGTTAAAATGAGTGGTTTTACATTTACAAGTGCTGGTAATCCGGGTACTCAAGGTATACAAACTAACCATAATTATTATGTTATAAGATTATCTTCTAGTCAATTTCAATTAGCTAGTTCAGATAGTAATGCTAATAGTGGAACAGCATTACCATTAAGTGGTACATCAGAATCTGATTTACAAGTTGTTGGAGAATGGTCAGCTTGGTATGATAAAGATGGAGATGTTAATAATACTGGAGATGCTATAGTAGTTGATACTGCATATACATTAAGAAATGGAATAACAGTTACCTTTACTAGAACAAATGCAAATGCTTATACTGCTGGAGATAGGTGGGAGTTTACTGCATATGCTGATTATACATTTGACCTTGTTGATGGTGACATTCAATATATACAAGCTATTGATATAGCAGATGATAGAAATTTATTAGCAATAGATAGTAATGGCGATGTTAGTGTTATAAAAAATATAGATAGTGATGAGCCAAGTATAGCAAATTTAGAATCTAATATTGGACCAGTAGTTAATTCTAATTTGGATTTTGAAAATAAAAATAAAGAGTTATATATAGCTAAAGGAGTCAATAGACCAGCTAGATGGCTTGGTTATAATAAAAATGAAGGTATGCAAGGTAAGAGTGAAGAACTTAATCTTAAGTCACAACCTGCTATGGATGTTTTAGTATCTTCTATAGAAACTCCAGATAGAAATGCTTTTTATAAATCTATTGCTTTAAGAGCTGGTGGTGGTGCATCTACAAAAGATGCAAGAGTTATTGTAGGGTTAAAAGACGATGATGAAAATAAATTTTATGTATACAATGTACAGAATGATATACAGTATACTATAACTGTTGAATCAAAACCATATATTATAAGAAAGTTTATAGGTATTTTTGAAACTAGCAACTACTATACAGATGGTTTTTATATAGTAAGAGAATCTAATAGTAGTGATGCTAATGAAATTGCAGAAGTAGATATATTTGACCTTGATACATCTAATCAAAGTTCAGTAGGTCAAAGTCCACAAAGAAAAACAACAATGATAGTAACTAATCCTATTCAAAATAGTACTACTCAATTATCTGGATTGAATAAGATACACGATTTACTTATGATTTCAAAATTTGCACCTGCTCACTCTAGCTATGATTCTGATGGTACGGCTGGTGGTAATGGTACTTCTTGGGATTTTGTTATTAGTGCATCTAGAGATTGTTTTAAAGATTACAATGAAACTTATGCACCAAGATATGAATGGCTTTGGAAAGCAAGTTTAGATGGTGTAGGTATAGATTTTGTATTAAATAATAATAATCTTCCACTAGGTGGTACTAATGGTTCTGGTTGGGACAATATAACTCCTACTACTTGTGCTACTCAAGGTGATATTAATAATCCTGAAAACATACAGGTTATGCACCCACAAGGTACTGCTATAACAGATGGAACATATTATAGAAGACCACCGGGTTGGTATTATGTATTTGTTAATGGAAACAATGCAAGGTTAGAACAGGACGATATAGCAAGTGCATATGGTACTTGGACAGATGCAAATACTCCAGATATGAATGCAAAATTTATGAAATTTCATTTTTTAACTGTTGAAGCAACTGGAGTTAGAGTTGCATTTGGTATAAAAGGTGTGCCTAATTTACATTCATTAGAGTTTTGTGGTTATGATAATGAAGGTGCTAATCCCATAATAGCTTGGACTTGTGAACTTAATACTCCTATGTATTTTAATGGTGCTTCTGGTTTTATGGGTGAACACATTACTGCTGGTTATATATCACAGGTTTTAACAGGTTATGAACAACCTAATGCTGTGTCAGATTATTATGGAAGCGATGTTTTTGGTCCTGTTTATTTAGATGGTTCTGATGGTAATGGTACAGAATCTAATGCAATGACTGTTGTTAATGACTTGTTGAAAAAACAAGAAGCTAGACCATTAAGATGGATAACTAATTTTATTCCTATATCTACAGTTAGTGGACCACAGCAATTTAAAATGCTAAGTCATACTATTGATTATGAAAGACAAACAACAGCAGATTTAATTAAAGAACAATTAAATTTAAATGAAAATGCTAATATAAGTGAGATACTTCCTTATCAAGATAATACAATAGGTCATTTAAACTTAGACTCTGTTCCTAAGTCTACCCCCTTGTTTGGTATGAATGGTAGATTTAATGTATTAACAGAAGGTAATCTTAGAAGAAGAGCTGTTATGACTTATATAAGACCAAATAACAGACAGTATGGTTTGTATAGGTTTGGTGATGAGCAACAAGCTCCAATGGATTTACAAAATACAGATGGTTTACATCCTACACTTGATATATTTCCTAATGATTGGAATCAACAAAGTAGCAATTTTCTTTATAATGCTTATACTCAGTGGGAAAAAGGTTTAGGTCAAACTAATTATGTAACTGATTATAAACAAGGAAATACTTATTTTTACGCAAATACTACTGCCGCTAATCACACAGGACAAAAGACTCAATACTTACCAATACTTGGTTCATCTGGTAATGATAAAACTGGATATAGATTAACAGAAACTAACTGGTGGGCACCTAGTACAGATTGGAAAGATAGCACTACTAGTGTATGGCATCCTAATGCTGATGTTGCAGATTATGCTTATGCTATAAAAAATGAAGGTTTTCAAGATATAGCTTTTTTTAAAATGGTATCTAGAACTGGTGGCACAACAACTAATCAATTTGCAAGTGGTACTAATTACTTTAATATAACAACCCCTACTCAAATAACTGGTACAGACTGGGCTGGTCCAGATGGTGTTAATACAGCTTTTTATAGAGCATCTTTAGTATTAGATGGGTATCAAGAAACTGCATTTATATCTACAACAGCCGCAGGACCTGCTGGTTCTGATAATGATGATGATAGTGACGGAACAGATGTTGGTACACATTTAAAAGTTACTGTACAAATAGAAGGTAGTTTTGTAATACCTTCTAGAGTAACTGGTGTAGCTGTATACAGAGCTATATCTACTATTGATGCTTCTACTGACCCACAAAGTCAATATAGATTTATTCAAGAAATACCATTAAATGCTTTTAGTTGGAACCCAACTAGTGAGTATTGGGAGTTTGATGTAGTAGACACTGGAGATGCAGAAGCTACTTACGAAGCTATTAATGGCATTAGTGAAAACATTTATAATTTACATATTAACTATAGCTGTAATACACAAACTAATGGTTATATGTTTGTAGGTAATTGTCATCATTCTGAAATAGAAGATGCTAGTAATTACTTATTTAGGTCACAGCCTTCTAAGTATTCTATATTTGATTGGTCAAAAGATTTTGTACAATTACCTTTTGTACCTGTAGCATTACAAGGTTTTCAAGGTAAGGTATTTTGTTTCGGAAGTAATCAAATGTCTATGGTTAATCCTGAAACTTTATATATAGAAGATACAGTAGAAGGTATTGGATGTATAGGAACAAGAAGTAAAATGGTAACAGATGCTGGTTTTGTATGGGCTGACTATAGAAATATATATCTATCTACACCACAAATAAATAACATAGGTAATACTATATTAAATGTTGACGACTATGGCTGGTTGAATTTAAGTAATGCTGAAAAAGATGATGTAAGATTTGGATATGATGCTAGAAGAAAAGCAGTGTTAGTATTCTTTTGTAAAACAATAGGTAGTACTACTTATCCACTATGCTGGGCATACTCGCTTGGTAAACAAAGATGGGACCTTTGGCAAACAGACCAAAAAGTTAAAGACACTTTGTTAACAAAAGATGGTCATACATTATTATTATTACAAAACAACAAAATACAAAAATATTTAAGTAGAACAAGTGAAAGAGCCGATTGGGAGTGGCACTCAAAAAAACTGGGTATGGGTGAAACTATGGTTGACAAAAAAGTCAGAAACATAAAAGTAGAAGGCTCTGACAGAACTAATATTAGCTTACAATATAAAGTACCTGAAAATAGCTCTGCTTGGCAGAGTGGTACAGATATAAGTAGTAAGTTCTCTGGTAGTACTAACTCAGCTATTAAGTTAGCTAATGCAGATAGTGGGAAACTGCATTGGGTAAAGCTAAAAATAGCTGGTAGTAATACTGGTCGTGATGTCAGAGCTAGAGCGGCTTCAGTAATCTATAAACCAAAGAGACCAAAATGAGTAAGTTAAAAACAATAATAAAGAAAACTAAAAGTGTAGGTAAACCTAGTGGAATATTTAAAGGTGATACAGACAAACTTTATAATCAAGAAGTAACTAATAGAATTGATGAATTAAAAGAACTTATTCAAGGTAAAGAAGGTAGTACTACAAGTGGTAAGGTAGGGTCTATAAGAGTTATTGTAGACGGAGAAAAACCTTATGTGGAGATAAAAAGTAATAAGGGGTGGATAAGAAGTTCTAGTTCATCTGCTAGTGGTTTTGAATTTAAAAAATAGTTATATTAAGATAGGGAATTATTATGAGTTGGTTAAGTGATTGGATAGATAAAAGAACTGGGGCTAATCAAGCTATAGATGTAGACGCACAGCAAGAGCGTTACAAAACAGCTATGAGTGGTGTAAACCAAGGTTACAACAAAATGATGGGTATCGCTGAACAGCAGATGGATATAAACAGCGATATGAACCAAGCAAGGTTAGCACAGATGGAAGCATCTTCTGCTGATAATGCGGCTGAAGCGGCAAGGTTAGCACAAAGAACTGCGGCTAGTGCAGGAGGTGCACCAGCGGCAGCTCTAGCATTTCAATCTCAAGATATGGCTCAAAAAGCTCAAGCTAATGTTATGAATCAATACCAACAAGGTATGTTTCAACAAACAGAAAATGCTCTTGGTACTATGGGTGGTGTACTTGCTAACCAAGGTCAGATAGCTCAAGCTGGATTTAATATGGGAGAATCTGGTAGAAGTTTTAACAAGCAACTAGAATCACAAGTAGCACAAAGAAAAGCAGGTATGCTTGGTGGTGCTTTAAAGATAGGTGGTGGGTTACTAATGGGTAACCCTGCAATGGCTTTAAGTGGAGCAAGTAGTTTTATGCAAAAAGGTGGTTATATAATGCCACAAGAATATGCAGTAGGTGGTTTAGTAAGGAAAGCGGCTGTTAATCTTGGTAAGAAAGCAAAAAGAAAACTTACACAACAACAAAAAAATATAATAAGAAGAAAGAAAATAGAAGCTCAAGAGAAAAGAATGGAAGAGTTTCAAAAGAATCCACCAGATGATTATGAAGATATACCACTAGAAGAACGTGGTATTACAATGGACAGGGGTTTAATGCACGGTGGTTATGTTCATAAAAAGAAATATAAACACGGAGGTTTTGTTCCAGCAGGTAATGGTATGTCAGATGATGATTCAAAAGCTAGTATGCTTAGTATGGTATTAGGAATGGCAGGACCAATGGGAATGAAAAATAAAAATAGTCCATATCCCGGAGATATAGTAGATGCTAAACTAGAACCGGGTGAGTATGTATTAAATAGAAATGCAGTTAACGCTGTAGGTAAAGAGAATCTTGATAAATTAAATAATGAAGTTGAGCCTAGGTTTGATGATAGTAAAGTTAAGATGAAGATGGGGGGATACCTATATGGCTAGTCCACTAGAAACCTACTTAAATAAAATGAACAAGATAGACAAGATGTCTAATGTAAGTCTTCCGGGTGGAGTTTCAGTTTATAATAAAGCAGATGAAAGAAAAAAAGCTTCAGATGAATATCTTTCTAGTTTACCTAAAAGACCAGACGCACCAGAGTTTAGATTAATAGGTAGTCCTTCAAGAGAAGATAGAAGGTATAGACAACAAAATCAAGCTATGGATAATAAGATTGTTGAAGAAGGCAAGATTATGAATCAGTTTGATATGGCTAGAGGTTTAGGTGGTAGAGAGGGTATAGAAAAAATAAAAGAAATTGCTGAGAGTACACCGGGTGGAGTAAACATATTTAACAAGATGAACGAAGGTCAGATAACTTTTAGTGAATTAATGGGTGCTTTACCTAACCCAAAGAACCTTCCTTATAAACCATCTGATACTGATATGATGCAGATGGAAAATTTAATTACTAAGAACGGTATGATGCCTGACGATATTAGAGCAAACCCAGCAATGAATAGAGTGTTTGAAGTATCACCTAGATTACAAAGATTAGCTCAAAAGAATGTTGATAAAATGTTAATGGCAGAAGAAGACCAGATAGCATCTAGAGAAAGAGATAGACAGTATAATCAACAGAAGCGTATGGAAGAAGCCGCTTATATGGATGAGATGTTAAAAGATAAAAGATATTTTGGTCCGGGATTAGACGTAGATAGAATGAATCTATTGGCTAAAGACTTTGTTAAATATGGTGATGATAACTTAATGCAAGTTGCAGGATTACTTGGTTCTGATTTAGATAATAAAATAGGTGGTGAACACGCTTACTTAAATATTCGTAGTAAACTATCTGAACACGGAGCTACTAAAGATAAGTTAAAAGAATTTGACGATATGTTTACTAGCAATAAGATAAAAAATATGGATATGAATCTAAGGAAAAGTCTTCCTAAGAAAATGTTTAGAACGCCTAAAGAAGTAGTTGAAGATAGGATGTTAGCTGATTCACAGATTAAAAAAGTTAAAGGACCAAATCTTCCTGAAAGAAAACAAAGTAAAGTAAAAGAAGGTTTATTAAAAGCATCACTAGAAGGTACTAAGTTTGCAAAAGCTTTAACAGGTAATCAAGATTGGAAACAGTATGTTCAAGAAGGTGGGTTTATATCTAAGCTTGGTGATTTTGGTAAAGGAGTTTATGATAGATATGTAGGTAATCCTATAGCGGCAGGTAGAACTGAAAACATTATGGCAGAACAAGGTGTAGATAGAGCACAAGCTAAACATTTAAGAGATGTTGAAGGTCAGGGTAAAGCTGATTTTTCTGATGCACTAGGTAGAGGGTTAAATCAAGCTGGTAGAGATGTGGTTACTGGTGCTGGAGCTGTTGCTGGTGGTGCACTAGCAGTGCCCGGATTAATAGGTAAAGGATTACAAGCTGGATACAAAGGACTTACTGATAATAAAGCTTCTTATGAAGATTTAGCAAGTGGTAAAGAAAAAGGTAGTTTGTTACAAAGGTTAGGTAAAGGTATGGCTTTTGCTGGTAATGCAATAGATGTAATGAATGCACCAGACCCTAGTCAGGCTATGGGACAAGTAGACATTAAATTTAGTTCAGGTAAAGGTAAAGACAAGGTACAACAAATGGATTTAGGTGAGACTGATGTTAATAAAGACTTAACTGTACCTACTGAAGAAGTACCAAATCCTGGCATTGAAGGTTCAAAACTTCAAGAAACAAGTGTACAAAACAAAATAGACCAAGCTACAAAAGATATACCTTCTCCAATGATGACAGATGAAATGGATGCTAAGACAAGACAACAATTAATGGTTGATGCTGGTATTGACATAGGACAAAGTGGTGCAAACAAAGACGGAGTAGATGGACAGTTTGGTCCTAAGTCTGAAGCTGGTTGGAAACAATATACAGAAATGGTAGAGAGTGGTAACTACACTACGGATGCTGATGGTAAACTAGTATATGATTTTAGTGGAGATGCAACACCTCCTCCAGAAATAGACTATAGTAGAAGGATACCTTTTGCAAAACAACAAGGTGGATTTATAACTGGACTTATGAAATATCAAAGAGGAGGATTAGTATAATGGCTGAGATAAGACAAACAAGGTTATCCGGTTATATTAATCCGGGATTAAGAGAAGAGGATATAGAAGGTCAAGCGTTAAAGCGTAAACAAGCGGCTTTAACTGAAGCACTTGGTAAGTATCAAGTAGCAAATGCTAAAGAACAATACAGACAACTTGGCATAAATAAGAAAGCAAACGATTGGTTTGCCGCTAATTCTGACGCATTATATTCTAACTCTTCTAATCCTTTAGACCCTGACTCTATGATGTTTAGTGACCCAGATAAAGTATCTGCATTATATAAAAGATATAGAGAAGAAGTAGGTGGTAACTACAATACTTTTTCTGAATATGTTAAAATGGGTCAGGCTAATGAACAAAGAAACAATAGAAGACAGCTTGATATTCTACTAGGTGAATATGATGACCCTGAAGATGCACAAAAAGCTATTAATCAAATGTTGATTGATATGGGTGAGGGTGATAGAAATAGATTGTTTTCTATGCTTGATGATGAAACTTATAGTAGATTAAATCAAATGTATGATTCCGACCCTAGAACATTTTTAGATAAAGCTGGAGATTTTATAGAAGAAAATCCACTTTTATCTGGTGCAATAGCCGCACCTGTACTTGGTTATGGTGCTTATAGAATGCTTAGAAGAGGTAAGGTATCTGCTGTAGATGAGATACTTGATGGTGCTAAAAAGAAGTATGGTAAAAAAGGCAAGAAGAAAGGAAAGGGTAAAGTTAAGGCAGACCCTATGCCGAAAGCATTACCTTTGCAAAAAGCTTTACCACCTAGAACACCTAATGACCCTAACACTATATATGCTAGAGGTGAGACTGTAAAACAACTACCCGGTAAGACTGGTAGAAGTGCTCAAGACATTGCAGAAGAAGCGGCACAAGGTGGCAGGAATAGAAGTAATGCAATATTCTCTAGTAAGAATATACAGGATGCAGAGTTTGATGATATAATTAGAAAACAAGATGCTGTTATACCAGATGGTAAGATTAAGTATTTAAAGGACCAAGGTTCTGAGATGGTCAAGGCTGGTAAGATGACACAGGTAGAACTAAAATCTTTTAGTGATGTATTAGATGAGATGGCTGAAAGTGGAACAAAGATAACTAAAGTATCCGTAGCCAATGCACTTAAGAGTAGACCCGGTGGTATGAGGATGTTAGAAAAGATTGCTAACAAAGAGATGTCTTGGAAAGGTTTTCTAGGATACGGATTGGCAGGTGCTATTATAGGTAGTAATGTAGCATCTAAAGGTGCAGAGATGATGGGCTTTGGTGAGAAAGGACAAGCAGTAGCTGAAGTTGTTGGTGGAACTGGTGGTTCAACATTGCCTGTTATTATGCAAAGTTTAAATAAAATGGTAGGGGAAGTGGGTGTTAAAGGTGTCTATGACAAACTATTAAGAAAGAAAGGACCACAATGGATGGCTAGAAAAGTAGCTAGTGGAGCTTTAAAAACTCTAACTGCTGGTAGTGGAGTTGGAATGGTGATAGGTGGTGGCTTGTTAGCAATGGACATAATAGAAATTTATAACATCTTAAATGAACCGGATTAATGAATGGCAGAGCCTTGGCAACCCAAAGCAACTAAAGAGCAAACAAGAGAAACATTAACTAAATATAGGCTACAGCCAAGCCTTTGGGATGGTAAAGAAAAGGAGATAGAGAATCTCCAAAAACACGCAGAGTATCATCGCATACCCTTTGCTCGAAGTAAACAACATCAAGATAATTTTTTAGTAGGAGCTGTAAAGAACTTTGCTAGAGGATGGGGCGAAGGTTACAGTGCTAATATACTTGAGTTTGATACTAAGCCTAGAGATGAAGCTGAGTCTATAGCTAGACAACTTGGTAGTCTATCTGGTTTTGTAGGCTATCTTCCCGGTGGTAAGTTATTTAAAACAATTAGAGCTATAAACGCAATGACTAGAGGTAGGTCACTACCTTTAAGAGCGGCAACAGGTGCACAGAAGCTTGTATCTAAAGTTGGTAAGCCTATTGTAAAAGAATCTCCTACACTAAGAAAGATATTTACAGAAGAAAGTAAAGTAGGCGATGCTTTAGCTGGTGCATTCCACCTTGGTGTTGCTAGTGGTGTATCTGATTGGAGAGGTATAGTAGACGAAGGTATGCCTAGACTACAAGAAGCTTTGATAACTGGTGGTTTATTTGGTGGTGGATTTAGATTGGTAGGAAACTTAAGAGGTCTAGGTGAAAGACTAAGACCTAACCAAGTAGATGCGGCTACTGGTATGCCTATAATGAGCAAGTTATCTGCTGGACAGAAGTTTGATGTATTAGTTAAGTCACAAATATCTGGACTAGGTGACTTAGCATACTCTGATTATAAACAGCCTGACCTTCCTGACTCACAAAGAATATATAACTATATACTTGGTACTTACTTTGGTTTTAACGAAACACCATTACAGTTAAGAATATCTAGGAAGGCTATAGCTGAAAGTGTTAAAGAAGGCTATGCTGGACCAGAT
>TARA_R100000278_G_scaffold14236_5_pt1 | contig 10965 bp, 22 predicted proteins | sample TARA_R100000278 | Tara Oceans TARA_R100000278 (sample SAMEA2620755) | marine metagenome | biome: marine biome (ENVO:00000447); feature: deep chlorophyll maximum layer (ENVO:xxxxxxxx); material: "saline water (ENVO:00002010), including plankton (ENVO:xxxxxxxx)" | depth 66 m | reverse complement strand
GTAAAGGCAGTATATATAAGGCTTGCGCTCATCTTATCGTGCCTTTCAAATATTTTTGTATAACTCCTTGATGGATCTTCATTCGTTTATTAAAATGCGTGTTTATAATTCGCTTTCCTCTTCCATAAAAATCAAAAGGCTTTTTAGTATAAGTTCGTTTATCTGTAAAAGCTATTCTTAATTTAATATTATCTCCTCCTGTATTTTGCCAAATACCTGCGGTTCCGTTTATATCAGCATAAAAATCTTTTTTAGTTCTAAATAATCTACGTTTGCCTCGTCTTAAATTACCGAATTGATTTTTTAATGAGCGGTCGATAGGCACGGCAAATCTTCCTTTAGTCGCTATATCTGTTCCGCCGTCAATTTGAAATTTTAAATATTTTTCTTGATTTTTAAAAATGAAAATTCTACCTTTTGGGGTTGGCGTTTTGTAATTTGCTTTAAATATTTTTAAAGAGTTCAAAGTAAAATTAGTAGGGTTTTCTAATTTTTGTTTCATTTCTAATTGCTCGCCAGCTTTAACTAATGCTAAAGTATCATTAATTGCTAATATAGCAACATCTGGAACTCCTCGCTTTTCTACGCGTTTTAGATCTTTCTTGAATTTTTTTAGTTCGTTATCTAAATTTACTTTTAACATAACAAGTGACCGAGAGGCGTATGAGTGGAATATATGAATAAACAGGAGGCCACTCGGTCTAAAACATTATACCTCATCATTTATAAATTTTTCTTTATTATCAGTTATTGTTTTGCACCACCAAATAAAATCAACATCATTTAAAGATTGTTTCATTAAATTAACGCAAACACAAACTAATTGAACATTTGATGGGATATATCCTAAATTAGCATTTTTTCTGTCAATACTAATATTAAAATGAGTTCGGCCGCTTCCTTTATGCCATGTCATATTTAAACCTGATAAAGCGCATTTACCCTTTTGAAGATCCCATAAGCCAATTAAAAATTCAAAAGTAATATCCCATTCAATGCCGGAATCTTTTCTTGAAGATCTTAATTGTGTAAATAAGTTTTTTAAGAAACTTTCCGGGGTTTTGCTAAAGTTTTCGTTTCTTTTTTTCGTTAAGCATTTATTACAAACGGCGCGAGTAAATGTACCTTTTTTATTTTCTTCGGTAGAAAACTCTGTAAGTTTTAATTTTTTTTTGCAAAAAGTACAAGTTTTGATCATAAAGTTAATTTAGTAAAATATCCTGCTAAACCTGTTTTTTGCAAGTCTTTGCGGAAATTTATTATTTCTTTTGGAAACAAATTAATTAATTCTTCTAAAGAAATAACGGTCGTATCAATATATTTTTTTCGCAAAGGTTTTAATTGATTATTTTGTTTACAAATAATTATTATTTCTTTCGATTCTTCGTGTATTATTCTCCAGCTATTTTCTTCTATAGGAATTATTTCTTCTAAGATCAATTGTTTTTCTAATGCTTTATAAGCTCGAAACATCATTGAAACCATCTGCTGTAATTCAGGACCTTTCATTGTAGACATAGCCATACCAAATTTTAATTGAGCAGATCTAAATTTTCCCTGAAAATCAATATTTACTAAATGCAAAGGATCTTCAATGCCATAAGTGACAATTAATCTATTTTTAAGATTCTGTATATTAATTAATATATCTTTAGTTGGTTCCATGTTTTTTTTTAGAAAAGTATTAGGTTCCTGGTTCCTTGCATATAAAATGCAAAGGAACAGAACCAAATATATAAGCTTTTGGAGCTTTTTAGAAACCATTTAGGAACCAAAAAGAAACCAAATAAGCAGTTAAAATAATTTAGAATCGTATTTAAAAGTTTGATAACCATACTCGTTTTTTTGCAATTTATTAGACTCTAAAAGCTTTTTGAGTGATTTATTAACAATATTTTTTGTTAACCCTGTACCTTCGATAATTTGATTATGCTTTACACTAAATGCAGCAGGATCATCTGATGATGATTGCATATTATCAATAAGATCATAAATTTTATGATCATTATCATTTAATTCTTTTTTGCGAGGCTTTTGCTCGCTTGAGATCCTAGTTAGCGCTCCTGAGGTGCTATCATCAAAAGGCAAGTTTACAACATCAAATTTAAAATTTATAGGGTTTATATTATTTCCATCTTTGACTAATGTTTGTTCAAGATCAACAAACATTTCGCCGTTTATATCCTCCCTTGTAATTTTATATTCCCAATCTACAGCGGCAGGCAAAACTGAGGACCCACGAGCTCTATTGCTAGCCCCATGGCCTGTATGATGAACTAAGCAAATACAACTATTAAAAGTATTTTTAAGATCATCAACTCTTTCAACAAAAGCGTTCATGTCTTCTGTGCTGTTTTCATTCCCGGCTCCGAAGTTACGAGCCAAAGTATCTACAATGATCATGCCTATCTGTCCAAAATTATCTTCAGCTTCATATAAACTATCTTTTAAATTATCATGATCATTTTGATCCAAAAGCCTAGCCCCTCTATTTGAAATTAATAAAGGCGCATCAATTAGATCAGTATTGTTTATATATGACCAAGCAGAGATCCTTCGTGCGATACCTCGCTGCCCTTCTCCAGCTAAATAAACAACTGTATGCTGTTTTGTTTCTAAATCATTCCAATTTAAACCTTTACTAATATGGGCGGCAATATCTACAGCAACAAACGACTTTCCAGCTTTTGGACTGCCAAACATTGCAATTACAGAATCTAATTCGCAAACATCTTTTATAAGCCAATTAGGTTTTTGAATGTTCTGAATTATTTTACTTACAGGCACTAATTCAAAAGATACTTTCTTTTTAAAAGTATTTTTTAAACAATAATCTAAAAGTTCGTTATGATCTTTAAAAATATTTTTTTCAATAACTTCGTAAAGATCTTCTTTTTCTTCAAGATCTTTATGCGGCTTTACAACTAAAACATTACTTGCAATTTTGTTTAAATGTTCTTGTAATTCGAAAGCAAACTTTTTCCCCGCCTCATCGTTATCAGGCCAGATCAAAACATTGCGATCTTTTAATAAAGTCCAATCACAGTTCCGCCAATTTCCAACACCACCGTGATGGCAACAAACATCGCAAGAGCTAAATTCCCGAGCCGCAAGCATTGCTTTTTCGCCTTCTGTAAGAATAACATATTCAGTTTTTTTATCAGTTAAATAAATAGGTAACGTGCCTTGAGGTCGTTTTAAAAACCATTTGCCATTTTCTTTTGTAAACGGAGCGTATTTTTGTTTAATACTATGATCGTAATTAAACCTCATAACACAAAAATTTTCAGAATATCGTACATAACAAATTGATTGATCAAGCAAAGTTTTCATTTCTTGATCAGAAAATGTTTTTTGATATTTTGTTTTCGGAGGTATATTAACCTGTTTTTCTAAGTATTGATCTTTATCTATATTATATTTTTGAAAAAACCACGTGACTCCCCCGCCCTCTTCTTTTTCAAAATCAAAGAAAGTTCCGTTTTCAAGATCTAAAACGAAACTTCCTTTATTTCCCCAGCGCCATTCTTTAGAGCTTTTTTTAGAAGGTTCTCCTAAAGTTTCTAATGCAACAGACTGGGCAATTAATTCCCAATCTTGTTCCATTAAAACGGAATGTCTTCATCGTCTAAAGGAAAACCTGAAAGCGCAGGTTTTTGCGGAGCAGAAGTTAGGGGAGATTGATCTTCAGGAGAATTAACCTCTGCTCCCGGACCCTCTTTAACCTCAATTTCGAGAGGGGTCACAAAACTTTCAGGTTTAGCTTGCCATTTGACTAATTGAAATTTAGGCTTATAAGCTGAAAAACCTGATTTATAAACCATTTTTTCAGATTCTAGCACACTTAAAACAGGCAATAAACCCGGATTATCTTTTATTTTACTAAAAAATGTTTGTCCCATTTCCATAAAGCCATTGTATTCTGAAACCCCGCTTCTTTTCCAAAGCATAGGTGGGTGCTTAATATTTTTATCTCCTTCGATATATAAAGGCAAAACCATAACACTAAAAACTTTTTTATAGTTTTGATCAGGCTGAGGAATTGAAGTATAAATATCTGGCTGCCATGTTTCGTGGTAAGTTCTATTAGCAGACTCAAACCACTGCCAGCCCATTTTAATAGTTTCATAATCAATCATCATAAAATTAACATCTAAGCGTTCTTCGTTTGATACCCAATCGCCCGTTTGATAATCAACTTTAATATAATGATTTACTTCAGAATCAATTACAAAAGGATTTTTTTCGTCCATTTTTAATCTCCGTTAACAATTAATAATTCGAAAGAAGTATTTAAGCTATCAAATTTTATATCGAACCATTCGTCAAAATCTAATACTCTTAAATTTTCTTCCACACAATTTTTTAAATAAAGCTTATATGCGTAATGACAGAACGCCTCAAAATTTTCTTCTTTGATAGGATCTAATTTTCCGTTTTGTTTACTCATACATAACTCAATCGAAAGTAATTTATAACAAATAAAAAATATTGTAAACTTAACTGTTTACATTTTGTTATAAATATGCTCTAATCGAATTTCAAACAGGAGAAAAAATTGAAAAACAAAAATAAAATATATACGAAAAAATCTTTATGGCTCGAACAAGCTCCTTCTTTTAATTTTGAATTAAATGAAGATCAGTTGCTTGAAAAAGCCTTAAAAGAAGGTTTCGTTGTTAAAATTGGAAATGATATATTTCTTAAGGAGGAAAAATGATTGAAATAAAATTAACTAAAAAAGAATTTAAAATGCTTAGATACATTTTTATTTTTACAACGCCCGATCCATTAACAACGGAAAATTTATCTGAATTATTAAAAGAAACCGTAACCGAAAAAGATATTGATAATCTTTTCAGAGCTTTAAACAATACAAAAGATTTAAGAGAAGCCGGGTTATTTAAATGATCAAAACTATAACAGTTAAAGAAGCAAAATTATTTTTAAAAAAATTAAAAGCAGCTAATCTTATGTATGACTATAAAAAAGAATCTGCTATTGATGCTTTATATTTAACGGAGCGTATTGATCTTCAAACAGCTCAAGAAATTCAAAATATAGTTAATAATATTTTAAGATCTAAAATTAAAATTTAAGGAGAAAAAAATGAAAGTAGTAATTGCTAAATGGAAAAATGAGGGCTATGTATTGGTAGCTCAATCAAGTAATGAAAAATTTTTACAAAGAAAGAAAAGAGAAAACGAACATTTAAACTCAAAAATTGTTTCGGTAGAAGAATGGCAACTAATTCAAGCTTGCCAATAATGTTTAAGATCCGGGGCGATTGGATCGAAGGATATTCCGGCAATGAATTGACCTCCCTACTTTTCATTGCCGACCCGGTCGCAAGATCAAAATATATTTTGCAGCTAGATAAGTCGGGCGAGCTTATAAAATGAGAGAGCCAAAAGATTTAATTATTTTATTATTGCTAGGAATTATTTTAGCTTTTGTTTGGAACTTAGAAATTTATTTAGTATGAGCCACCCAATAAACGACGAAATACTAGATAAGCTTCGCGAGCAAGGCGAAGAATTAGGTTATTCAGGGGAAGTATTAGAAAAATGGATCTGGATGAAATTTCATCAATTGGAGGAAAAATGAATAGAACATTTAAAATTAAGGGGCAATGCATTTACGTTGATCTTATAAGATCAATAGATCAAAAAAGAGTTATTGTAATGGATCGAGAAACAGATAAGATCTTTAAAATTAATTTAAACAAATTAGAGAGGTTAAATTATGAATTGGGAAATTGAAGAAGATGTTCCAATGAAAACATCAAAAACAAACTTAATAAGAAATTTAAAAGTTGGCGAATCATTTATTGTTGAAGATTATGACGAAGCCCGAGTTTGTAGAACATTATTCAGCAGAGTGGGCTATAAATGTTCAATAAAAAAAGTTAATACAAATAGTTTGCAAAGAGAACATTATAGATGCTGGCGAGTTAAGTAATGAGCCGTCCACAACAAACGCAAAAAGTAAACTTTAAAAAAGAAAAAAAAATAATTAAACAACAAAAAAAATATGGCCGTTAAAAAAGAAATTAAATATGAGTCTGTCACAGGATCTCGCGGTAAAAAAACAACTATTGGTCGCCGAAATATAGCTACATCAACTATGAATAAAAACAAACGAAGATCTTATAAAAAATACAGAGGACAAGGAAAATGAAAAATAGAAATTTAGTACATAGCGATAATTGGGAAACTCCAAAATATTTATATGATCAATTAAACGAAGAATTTAATTTTAATTTTGATCCTTGTCCATTATTTATAGGTGAAATACCAAAAGAAAAAGACGGCCTATTAATTGATTGGAAAGAAAGAAATTTTATAAATCCTCCATATAGCAGAAAACTTAAAGAGGCATTTGTAAAAAAAGCAATAGCAGAATCTAAAAAAGGAAAGCTTTGCGTAATGCTTTTGCCGGTAAGTACGAGCACAATATTATTTCATGAACATATTATGCCAAACGCCTACGAAATTAGATTTATAAAAGGGCGCGTTAAGTTTATAGGCACAAATACTTTTGGAGAAAAAGTAGACAATGTTCCGGGAATGCACGATTCTATGATCGTAATTTTTAACAATAAGAAAAAAACAGGAGGGCTTTATGAAACAAGCATTAGGAAAACTAACAAGGAATGATGAATTATCAAACAGTCTTTTGGCGGCCGCAATGGGCAAAAGCCAATGGCAAACACCTAATGAGGTTTTAAAAAATTGTCATGATGCTTCAAAAGGTATTGATATTTCTATTGATCCTACCGCTATCATGGAAGTTGGAAATTATTTAGAAAAACCTTTAATTGAGCTTGCTGCAAAGCGCGTTGGTCTTTTGCAATATTTTGATGAAATAAATAAACCTGTAAGGCATAAAAATGTAGCTTTAAACGGATCTTTAGATGCAATAGGCGTTGCAGATAATTTAGTTATAACGCCTGACGTAGAAAAAGGTTTTTATGTACCTGAAGGCCAAAAAGTAATTTGTAATGGAAAAGGAGTTATGGAAATTAAAGTGACTGCAGCTCGCCCTGAAAGCGTGCCTATTGATAGCAGAGGAGTTTTACAATGTAAAGGGCTTATGGCTTGTACTGAATTTAATTGGGCTATGCTTTGTATTTTATATGGGACCGACTACAGAATTTTCTTTTATCAACGAGATCAAAAGTGGGAAGAAGATATATTAGTTCCTTTTGTACAAGACTTTGATAGCAGAATTAAAGATCTTAATTATTATGATCCTTTTAATACGAACGACGCAAAAGGCATGTTTCCTTTAGATAATAACGAAACGATTGAGCTACCTGATAATGCAGCTGACCTGGTCTCCATAATCGAGTCCTCAGAGCAAAATATTAAAAAGCTAACCGAAAGCATAGAACAAGCAAAAACGAGCCTTATGGCCATGTTAAAGACCGCCGCTGTTGGTTATACAAAAGATCGAATGATTAGCTGGAAAACAATTAACTATAAAGCCAAACCTGAGCAAGTAAAAACGATTCCTGCAAAAGAAGCTTATACACAAAGAAGATTTACGATCAAAAAAATAAATGAAGAAACCAAAGCTTGAAATCGGAGATCAAATTATTCACCACGAGCCATGGTATCGCCAAAGCTCTAAAGGGACCGTAATACAAATTTTAGATCTTCAATTTCTTTATAAAATGAAATGCGGAGCTATAAGGCATTGTATGTTTAATGAATTATGGGATTATTTAAAAGATTAACAATCTTCTAAAATAAGATCATAATTTCTTTTAGCTCTATTTTTTACTTGTTTAGCATAAGTAGAGTCTAATAATTCTTCAGCAGCAAGTTCAAAATTTCTTTCTTCTAAAGCTTCAAGCATAAAATGAAACTTGCATAAACGCTTAATCCCTAAATTAAATGCCATGTCGCATAGCACAAGTCGAACGTTATAAGGCATAGACTGCCAAAAAGGAATATTACGATCAAGATCTGAAAATACATTATCCATGTCGTTAGCTAGCATTTGCTCTGCTTCAGCCGAGGTTATGCCATTATCGGTAAGGTTTCTGCCAACTCCAATTGTCGTTTTGTTAGCAGTGCATTGGTAAGGGTGTAACTTCATACCTTCATTTTTGATCAACATCTCTTTAAGATCATCAATTAATTCTTTAGTTACGCCGTTTTCAATCATGGCTTATAAGAGTCTTTTACGTTTTCTTCTTTCATATTATTCCTAGCTACGCCCTGGAATTTTTCAAAACTACGCATTCCCGATAATCCTAATAACGAAAGTGTTAAAGTCATTAGCCCTTCAGTTTCAATTTCTGGCGGGACAATATCTATTGCAAAAGTCCAAACTAACCAATTCATAATAGGACCCAAAAAGAAGCTCCATAAAATTCCTAAACAGCATACCCACATAATCGCGGGGCGAGCTCCTGCTACAAATATAGAGGCATGCTTCGCTTGTTGCAAATTAATGTCTGCTTGAGCTTTTTGTAGATCAATCATTTGAGATCTTATTTGAGATTCTAATTCCATTCTTTTAGTTTTATCAGGAATTGCTTTAGATATTAAATTGCTTATTGGCGCAAAAAATTTATCAATCATCTTTATCACCTCGTAATATTTTTTCTAATTTTTGTTTTTTTTCGTAAGCTGAATCTTGATGAAGATCTTTATCAACAATTTTTTCAAGCTTTAAACTTTCTATTTTTGTATTACTAATATAACGCCAAGTATAACCGTCTTTACCATAAACACCAAAAACCGTTGTGCCCATGCCAATTTTTATGATCATAGCTTGCTCGCCGTCTAATAATACTTTATCGCCTTCATTAAACTGTGAATTTAATTTAAACTTAAGGCCTTTTATAAAAGATACTGAATAATCTTTTAAAGCAAGGCCTCCTAAGACACTAACTAAAAATATTGAAATTTCAACATAGTATTGCTCAAGATCCATTTTACATGAAGAAGGCATTAATAACCAATGAGGATAATAAACCAATAACTATTCCGGCTATCTGCCATAATCTTTTATTTGTAATATTTATATCAGACTCAATAGAATCTAATCTGCGAAAGTTTTCTTTCCATTTTTGCTCGCAAACTCGTTCATGTCTATCTAGTGAATTTGCTACTTGCTCAACGGTTGGTCTTTTAATCGATTGTTTTTGTGCTGGTTTTTTCCTGGGCATTTTCTTCGCCTTGTAAACTATCTAAAAGTAATTTTGATTTAAGATCTACTAATTGTTTTTTATCTGAAAATTCTCTAGCTAAAGGCTCAATTTCGATACATCTTTGTTGCAAAGATTTAAGATCTTCAAATAAACGTTTTTGATCTTCAGTCATTTCTTCTTTGCTATATTCAATAACTTCGCCGTTATCTTTTCTTATTTGTATGTCCGCCATAATTATTCTCCTATTGTTTTTGTTTGAATTGTAGGGGTAACTAATTTTGCTATTTGATTACTTACATTAGTTTTTAATTCTGTAACTTTATTTTCTCCTAAAGCAGATTGGACCCAAGCTGTTATTTGATCATTGGTTAGATCAGCAAAAGCAGTAAAGCTAGATAAATCTGAAGTATTTAATTTTTGCGTGCCATATATTAAAGCCGCTTGCGGATTGCCTTCAGCATCATTATTAGAATCATCTGTTGCAGTTAATCGCCAATGCACGTTAAAGACAGTATCTTCATTACCATCAATAGTTTTAGTGTCTACGGTTTTACAATCCCAAGTATAATTTATTGCCATGTTATCCCTCTAATTTTTTTACTTTTTCTGATAATTCTTGAACAGCTTTAACCAAAATTGGAATTAAACCAACTTGATTTACTCCTTTAGCATCATCTAACGAAGCGCCTTTATAATGACTAACCAATTCTTCTAAACCAGCGTCTTCTATTTCTTGAGCAATAAAACCTGTTTGATTTTTTTCGCCTTCTCCTTCTATCCAATCGAACCTTCTAGGCTTGATTTTTAGAATGTCGTCTAAACCTTTATCTAAATCAATAATATTTTCTTTTAATCTTTGATCTGATAAATTACTTAAACCAACTCTATAAAATACTTGACCCGTAAAATTAACATAAAAATTTAGACCGCTACCATCATGCACCATAAATGTTGAAGATCCTGTGCCTGAATTTGTGCTTGTAACATTATGTAAATTACTACCTGTTATTTGAAATCCAGCAGTTGCTTGATTATCAGCTGATTTTCCTACTAGAAAACCGCCGCCGGACAAAATTTTCATTCTTTGTGCATTTGTTGTGTTAAATGCTAAATTTCCATTTGTTGCAGATCCTGAATCAGGATCACAACTTATTTCTCCTGTAACATTTGCGCCATTAACAAAACTTAGTTTTCCGCCATCAGCGCCAGCTTGAGCGGTTGTACCTAAATTTAAAACGCCTCGGTTGCCTGCTCCTAATATAGAAACATAAGTTCTTGAAGAAACCCCATCTGAAGTTACATCTCCTACATCTGAACCAAAAGCTACATCTCCCGTTGGAGTAATTGCAATTACTCTATTAGTGCCTATTGTTGAACCATTACCAATTTTAAAAATATCATCAGTATCATCTAGCCCTAAATAATAATCTTGTGCATTACCATCGTATATTAAAGCCGTATCTTCTGCGCCGCCATCTCCAATAGTAATTTTTGGCGTAGTTCCTTTTAATACTAAATGACTATTTGTTAAAGTGGCAACATCTGTACCACCAATTTTAAAATCTATTTGATCATCAGTATCTGACGTTATAGAGGTATCTCCATCAGCATCTAAAATAAATTCTTGCCCATTAATATCAACTGATCCTGTAGTGTTTAAATTGCCATTTACTGTCAAAGCTCCCGGAGTTGAATTATCAGCCGTAATTGAAATAGGTATAGTAATCCAAGCGTTATTTGCTGAATTTCTCAGTTTTAACAAATTATTAGAAGTATCAATCCACCATTCATAAGCGAAG
>TARA_R100000278_G_scaffold122997_2_pt1 | contig 11023 bp, 11 predicted proteins | sample TARA_R100000278 | Tara Oceans TARA_R100000278 (sample SAMEA2620755) | marine metagenome | biome: marine biome (ENVO:00000447); feature: deep chlorophyll maximum layer (ENVO:xxxxxxxx); material: "saline water (ENVO:00002010), including plankton (ENVO:xxxxxxxx)" | depth 66 m | reverse complement strand
TCTGCTGAGTATATGTTGTACCACTAGCATAACCATCATGTGTATTATAATGCCTCCATTTTGCTTCATAAGACCTGCTTCTTAAATTGTCTTTAGGATTTTCAGGATTAAAATAGTTATGTATTAATCCTTGTTGTGGTGTGCCAGTATACTGCTCTGTAAAAGGAGATTCCTGATTAAAAGGATCATAACCACCATTAGGGGTGACATCTATAAATCCTTCAAAAATTTCAGTATTTTCACCTTCTCCATTAGGTAAATACATATGTGCCCCTAAAATGCTTCCATCTTCATTTGTATCATATGAATTTGTCTGCCAATCATTTCCTGTACTAGGAGGGTTAGACCTCATAGTCCCATTAAAATAACATTTAACAAATTCGCTTGAATCAGTATTTATACCACTAGATTCTGCCCAAGAACCTGCAAACATCATATCTGCTTGATATTGTGGTACTATTTCTATAGGTAATGATGAATCGTTTAACAATACATTGGTTTGACCATTTTCACTTAAAATTCCATTAGAAAAATTATTAATATAATCTTGTAATTTTGATGATATATCATGTATTGAAGGTAAAGAAACAAATCTAACCGACTCTAATGCATCAACAGAATTTAATATATGTGCATTATTTATAATCCATCCAGCGATAGTCCATAAAAAATTACATCTTCTAAATCCATCAACAGCAGGAGAAGTATCATTTGGATAATATATGCCTCCATGATGGTCTATTCTACTAGTTTCAAAACCATTCACCTCAAATTCTTCTAACCCTTCTTCAATATCTTCCAAATTCAACTCATTATATGGTATTTCAGAATAAGTATCAAACTCATTAGATACTATGTCATCAAAAAATAAAGATGGTTTATCTTTATTATCAAAAGATGCTTCTGGTCTATAAACACTTGTGTCTATATTTATAACACTACTTTCTAATCCTACAATACCTTCAGGATTAACTTCTAAGTCAGTTCTCATAATTTCTAACTGATTCGGATGATGGACTTTAAATGCTTGTAATTCATTCGCAGCAGGTGGGTTTTGAAAGTATCCACTTGCATATTTTTTTCTAATGCTTATAAAATTGTTTCCAGAATCTATTCTATATTGTTCAGGATCATTATATATAACTGCCTCCACACCATCAATCACACCTACATCATGTAGTGAATCTTCATAGTTTTGTAAAACTTTAAAATAATCACCTTTATAAATGTATAATGGATGATTTGTTTCTAATCCATTTGTTGCTCCTGTAGGAAGTATTCTATCTTCTGGATTTAATTCAGAATCACCAAATCCATATATAGATAGGTTTCTTCCTGATTTAGTCACATCCTCAACATCATCTGCAATTAAAGAAAGATAATATTGACCTTGATCACCTACATTATCAACATATGGTATTATAGGTGATTTATCCACACTTCCATACACCATAGGAATATATTTATTAAAATACTTCTTGCTAAAACATTCTTTTCTTGTTCCAAGATTTGCTATAGGAACATCTTTATGAAAAGTACTATCTGTTAAATCTTCTATTACCAAATCTATAGTATTAAAACTATGGTCATATCTTCTAACTAAACCTTTGAACAATGGTAAGCAATCTTGCAATGTTTTACATGATTGTGTTTTATAATAAATCTCAACATTAGTATTTATTAAGTTTATAAATGTGTCTGATAGTTTTGAGTTAATATCTCCAGGATTACTTAAAGAAACACTTACATTAGATATTTTTATTGTATGTGCTTTTACATTGAGAGATTCTTTGATGTTAGATATTTTTAAATTATAATCTTTAAATTTTAAAGGAACTCCATTATCAGCTAATGTTTCCTTTACACTTGATATATAGATAGGATTGTCTGTGTCTTTGCCAATAATAATTAAAGGATAAGCCGATACTGTTCTAGATTTTATATCTAGTTCAAATCCTTTATATGAGGATAAATCTATCATTAATTAACTCCAATGTCGCCACCTCTTCTTAATGCTTCTTTTATTTGAGGTATAGCTTCATCTTCTAAGAAATCTTTTGACATTACATTGCCTTGGAAAGAAATGTTTATGCTTCTTTGAGATTGCCCTTGATTTATTCTGTTTAATGTTTCAAGTCCTACTGTTTGTACTGCATTCCTATTTACTATAAATTCACCTTGCTCTGCTTCTATCATAGTCCCACCTTGTGAATGCCTTCTTCCACCAATAAGTCCACCTTGTTCCATTTTAGGTGGTTTTTGAGCTGCTATAGCTGCAACTGCTAATGCACCTTGTGCTAATACTATTTTAGCTAAAGGAATACCAAAAAACCCTGTTTTACCTAATGTTTCCATATAGGCTCTCTGTGTGGCTATAATTGTACCTGCTATATCTGCTGATTGCTTAATTCTAAATTGTTTTACTAATGCTTTATTAGTTTCTTTTCTTAATTTTTCTTGATTTGCAAGTTCAGCATCTACTCTTTCTTTATGCTTTGCAATAGTTTCTTTTTCTAATTCTAATCTTTTAGCATGTGTAGAAGCTCTTCTACCAAAAATATCATCTATAGCTGCTAATTCTGCATCTTTTTCTTGATTTATTTGAGATATAGTAGCATTAGATATTTCTAATCTAGCTTGAAATTCTTGTTGCAATGATTCTATTCTACGATCAGCAACATTAGTTAATAACTCTGCAAACTCATTAAATAATGCAACTTCTTGTTGTGTAAGAGATGTTAATTCTTCACTTCCTTCAGATACAGTTCTTTGTGCATCATAAAGTTTATAAAGATTTTTTTCTAACTTTCTTAAACCTGCTATTTGGTTTTCTGTTAATTCGCCATTTAGCTCTCTAATTTGCAATTCATGAACATCGGCTTCTAAACTTAATATTTTAGCCTGTAAAGTGCTATTATATGCACTAGCAAGTAACTTCTGAAGCCTTTGCTCTTCTTCTAGTTCAGCATTTAAGGCTTGATACTCATTAAACAAATCTTCATTGACATCTGCTAGTTTTATATCATTTTCAATAGCAAACTTTTCAATCTCTGTACCAGCTTTTAATAATGCTATTTTTTTCTCTAAACTTTTTTCAACATCTTCAAGTGACTTTGCATAATCCTCTGCTGCTTTTTTTGCTTCTTCATCTGCTTTTGCTGCAGCTTCTGTTGCTTCTATTTGTTTTTTCTGCTCTGCTGTAAGTTCCCTTGTTCCAACCATATAAGTTCCAACAGCAGCAGCTACACCAAGCATAACAGAACCTAATAATACATAAGGATTTGCATTTGCAACAACATTAAATGCAGTTTGTGCTATTGTAGCAAGTTTAGTAACTGCTGTAAATCCTGTAACACCTGCACTTGCTAATGCTGTTGATGTCGCTATAGCTGCAAATGTTACTGATGCTCCAAGTATAATTGGATTCTGTAAAGCCTCTGCCATAAGTTTTAATGCTTTTGCAAAAAATACTACTGTAGGTGCTAGTAATCCACCTACAACTTCTTGTAAATCACCTAAAGCATTTTGTGCTTGTGTAATTTGACCTTGAGTTGTTCTAGCCATTGCTTCTGCTAAACCACCAAAAACTCTTTCTAATTCTGCTGTAGCTTGAGCTGCTTTTTCTTCTTGAGAAGCAGTAGCATCTATAGTAATTCCATATCTTGATAATGCATTTGTACTACTACCTATAGTTTTAGCAACAAGTTGAGAAGCACCTACTAAATCCATACCTAATGCAGTAGCTAAATCCATTGTGCCTTTTGTAAGTTTCATAGTAGCTTCTGCACTTGCACCATACATACCAATAGTAGCCATAGCTACATTAGTCACTTCATCACCAAATGTAGTTACTTTTTGAAGTTCAGATGAATAATCATCTAATGCTCTTGCTCCATCTTGCCCAAATGCAACAGCTAACCTTTCAACACTATCTTGCTGTATACCAAAAGCCTTTACTTGATCTAATATTGCTTTACTTGCTAAACCAGCACCAAAGCTAAATATAAGTAATTTAGAACGAAGAACAGAGAATGCACCTCCAAGTATCCTAGTTTGAGCAGTAGCTCTTTTATGTGCATTTCTTAATTTTTCTATAGCAACTCTATTGCCTAATGCTGCTTTTGTAGCAATTTCCTTACTAATTCCAATATCTTTAAAGGTTTTTCCTGCTGCTTGTATTTGTGCTGTTAATCTTCTGTAAGCAGGACTAGCATTCCTAACTGTATGCACCAATGCTTTAGTAGCTTTATCATTCTTTTTAGCTGCTGCAGTTACTACTTTTTGTGCATTAGCAATACCCTTAAAGGCATCTATCAATGCTTTATCGCCACTTGCTTTAAAATTTATGGTTAATGTTTCTGTTGCCATTATTTCTTCTCTTTAGTTTTGTCAATCATTGACTTTTCTTTTTTAGCAAAAGCTGATTTTATTAAAAAATAAGTTTCAACCCATAAAGCAGGTTGATCACCATATGCTCCCTCATAGGGAGGCACATTATTATCCTTGCAATAGATATATCTTTGAATGTCTTTTTGAATTTCATCATCAATAAAAAAGTTGGTACATGAAAAAAAAGGTAATTGAGCATTGATTGACCTTGCAACATCAAACTCCTTACCTTTTCTATTACTTTCATATACTTCCTCTATTAATAAATCTACAATATTCCAGACATCTTGTTTATCTTTAAAATAAATAGATTCTCTTTTTCCATCTATTAGTATAGGTGGGATAGCATAGTAGGGAAATTTATGATAAGGACAGCCTCCACAGCTTTGCCCTAAGACATTAAGTTCTACTTGGAGGCTTTTTCTTCCCCCTTAAAAAACATACCTTGTAATTCAGTAAAAATTTTAGTTTTATCTTCTAGTGATAAACTCTTAATAAAATCATCAGATGAATCTACAATACATGTTCTAATCCATTTAGTCATAGTGGAATGCATCATCTTTACACCTCTTGAAGTGCCATCATCATTAAACTGATATTCAACACTATCTAGTAAAGAATCCCTTTCGTCTATACTAATATTTTTAACTTTAAGTAATTTTTTACTTTTTAACTTTATTTCCATAAGCTCCCTCTTATTTTATTATGCTAAATCAAATGTAATAGGATCGTCAGAACCATTATTTAATGCTTTAACTTCAACATCTAACATCATTATGTCGCCTTCATTGTAAGCAACATTAGTCATTACTCCACATGGTATTCTTATTGAAGTTGCTTCATCTGTGGTTTGATTTAAAGTAAGTAAATCAGCATTATCATGAACAGTTTGAGTATCAAATTCACTTGGTAATTCCATAGTTGCACTATCTAATTTAACTGTAGCACTACCTGTAATCTCTATTTCCTCACCTCTACCATAACATGCATATCCTAAACCTTCATTAACTCCTGTATAAACAGCAGGACTAGCTACTGTTACACTAAAAGATGATAATATAGGAGTTTTACTTGCAACTCTAAGCTCACTTACATCAAGAGCTGACATATCAACATGGTCTGCACTATAAGCATTACCTGCACAAGCACTTCCTTCTGTTAAATCAGGAACTACTCCAGAACTTATTGTAGCACTAAACTTATATTGACCTCCATCTGTTCCCATATCTGCATTTATTGTAAAAGATGTGCATAAGCAACCTTTCATAACAATATTTTGTCCATCAGTTTGATCAGGAGAGGCTAAAGCTAATGTGAATGTTTTATTAGCTTCTGTTACTCCATACTTACCTGCTTTAGTTGTTTGTGTTTCGCCCACAACTACATCTGCAACACTATCAGGTGTTAAATCATTACCACAAGCACTTTGTAATAACATTACATGACCACCATCTTTATGCCAAGTTCCTGATAAAGAAACTTCAACAGCTCTCATATCATTATCTTGAAAAAAATCATTTATGTGTGCCACTCTTCCTGTTTGCGACCTAACAGAAGCAACTTGATTTACATTTAAAGATGGGAAAGATATTGAATCCACATCTAATTGATATAAACCAGAAGTTAATGATGGTGCTGTTCCTGTTGTAGCCTCTTCTACTACCCAAGCCTTAAAATCTTTGGGTGAAAATACTGCATTAGCCATTTAGTTTTCCTCCTTTGTCTTGGGTTTCTTAATCGACTTTTCAGAACCCACTATTTCTACTTTGTCTTTAATAAATCTATTTATCTTATCAAGTTCAATTGTCTTACCATGCTCAAGAGCTAACCAATCTTCATATTTTAAATCGCAATAATTATCCATAGATGATAAGTGCTCTCCCTTTTTAAGTTTTACTTTCATAATTCTCCTAGCTTATGTTTCCTAAATGTTGACATTTAAAATCCCATTCTGTAACATAGATACCTGGTTCGTCAACTGCATCTAAATTTGTTGATTCAAATCTACAATTAAAAATCTTGTCATTTTGTGACTTTTCATTTACATATGTCATAGAGATATTATCATGTATAAGTGCTTCTATTCTCATAACATATCTTAGTATATGTTTTAAAACATTTTCTCTTAAATTTACTTCTGCAAAAACAAATCTAAAAGTGATAGAAAATTCTCTAGTTTCTGAAGTAGCATTATAATCTAATAAAACACTTCCTGTTGGAATTAATTCAATTGCTTGATTTACACCTTTAGGTATAGGATTGCCGACATAAACAGGCAAAGTACCTTTAAATTCACTTTCTAGAACAGATTCTATCTTGTCTAAAATATTCTTCCAATTGTTTACGAAATTTACTGCCATTTATCTAATTATCCAAATCCACCTATCTTCTAGTCATCTTAACAGAATTTATAGCAGAATTGTCTACTTCTTCTGCATATCCTACTACTTCACATTCCCATTCATCATTAACTGTAGCCTCACTTGCTGATATACCTGCTGCCGATGAAGCAGTAGCATTTACAGCACCAAATCTTATTTGTAATCCACCTGCTAATGGCTGATAATCACCTGATATAATTTCATTAGTAACTACCTCTTCATTTTTTAATTTATCAGAATCTTTAACAAATACTGAATACTTTGCAGTACCAAGTGCTCCTCCTGTAGTTATTATAATCTTTACTAAATCCCAAGAGCCTGACCATCTTCCCCTAGTATCTACAGGTCTAATACTTCCTGATGTGTATTTTATATCTCTTAAAACACCTTTAGATGAATCCCCAGTAGTTTGCCAAGATAATGCTGCACTTCCTTTATTTAATGCATCTATATTACCCATAGCATCTTCCATAAGTGCTGTAGCAACTTCTGATGTAGGATCATGACTTCTAATAAGAAATACTGCTGCTATTAATGCAGTTGTTCTTACTATTATATAATCATAATTACCTGATTTATCTTTGAATTGTTCTTTTGGTAGGTTAGGATCAAGTTTAGAATCTAAGTATCTACTAGCATTACCTGTAATTCTTGTAATTAATTCAGAAAACTCTTCTCCTGCTTCCATTAATTTATCATTAGGATCAGTTGCTGAATAATAATAGGTTATATCTTCAGCAGAATTATAGAACCATTCTCCTTCAACATTTAAATCAGTATGTGCAGATTGAGCTGGACCTAAATCTTCTCCATCAGCAAATAATTGTGTTGTTAAACCACTATTATGTGCAGCATATTTATTTGATGTTACTTCAGTCCATCCATATAATGGTCTTTTATTATCATATGAATCTACTTGTGGAAATACATCTTTTAATTCTCTGTGTGTGCAATAAGTTGGTGCTGTAGCCATTATTTACCTCTCATCTTTTTTCTAACTTTTCTTGAGTATTTAGCTCTTTGTTTACCTTTTTTGGTAGCAGCTCTTTTCTTTCTATTCTCATAAGCCTTTTGAGCAGGTGTTAAAGAATCCCTAACAGATTTAGGTAAATATCTACCTCTTTTACTCTTTGGTTTCTTTTTATCACCTTTACTTATATAGTCCCATTTTTGAGATGTCCACTTCTTTAATGACCTTTGTGATTTTTTTAAAGCCATTATCTATAGCCTCCACCTTTAGCTTTATATTGTCTAGCTAACATTTGAGCTTTTCTTGCAGACCATTGTCCAGGTCTACCACCTTTTGAACCTGCTTTTATTTTATTAAACAATCTTCTTCTCATGGTAGGCTTTGTATAGTTTCCTGCTTTGTTTACTGTACTTTTTCTTTTCTTTTTTCTAGCCATAATTTACCATTTTTTGCAAGACCAATATCTTGCTGTTGTTTTATTTGTTGCTGTAGAACATCTGTGTCTAGCTCTGAATGACTTTCTTCTAGCAGGACTAGATTTTTTAATCCTCATATTAGGATCGCCAAACATTACTTTCTTAACTTTGCTTCCTGATTTTACATATACTTTAAATTTTTTACGACCATACCCTGGCTGACCTTTAGTAATTCTTGATGGTTTGTTTAATCTAACTGATTTTCCTTTATACTTAGCCATTTCATCTTTTTCTTCTTTTGGTCATTTTTCTTTTTTTCATTTTTCTTTTTGGTTTACTTTTTTTACCATAAGATATTTTTCCATAAGCCATATTTTTTACTCCTTAATCTAATACTATAATTTTTACTTTTGAATTTAATTTTGCATTTGTACTTCTTCCTGCTACACTTAATAAACTATTTGTTGAAGCCGAAGAAGCTACTGTTGCTGCACCACTATGGGCAGATAAATAAGTTGCAGATACTACAAACTCTGCATTTGGAAATGATGTAAAATCTATTGCACCAGTTTCATATGATATACTACCTTGTCCTGCACCTAATAAATTTCCATTTCCATCATCATACATAAAAATAGATTTATTTGGTTTTTCTACATGAGAAATCCTATCAAAGATTGTATCTTCTTCTAATCTTGATGCAACAGCAGATTCAACTACTGCAGGAAATCTTCCTATTTGATTTGTTCCATCAAAAAGCTCATCTACATTAGCACTACCACTTGTTCCAGCAGTTAAAGATACAGCAGATGTTGACAATCTTGAACCTGATGTAAATCTTAAATCCCCATCTACAATAGAAACTGTTACTCTCTTTTCAAATAAATTACCTTCAGTATAATATTGTGCATCAAAAATGTCTTGTATTTTATTTATAATACCATTTTTACCACCAAAATTAACATTAGAAGAGTCAGTTGTAAATGCAACTTCAAAAGCACTACCTCCATCAATTGCTATTTTAAAATAGTAAGTAGTAGAAGCAGCCAAACCTGAATTTGTATTAGCAGTTATACCTGATAAACCAACTTCTTGATATGCTTGTGTATAAAATTTAAAAGCAACAGAACCAGGAACTATCCCATCAACATTTAAATCGGCAGTTCTACCATAACCAAAAAAGTTCATAGCTTTAAATTTTCCATTTTTATTTGTTTGAGCAACAGTATATCTATTAAAATTATTATAAGCATTAAAAAATGGTAATCTTATATCATCAGTTATATCATGTGAAGCAGCAGTAGAACCATGAGTTCCCCTTATAACAGTTAAAGTTCCAGTTCCAAATGTTGCACTCAAAGAGGTGACTTCCATAATCTCATCATCTATTCTAATCAAATCTCCTCTATTATAAAAAGCTAATTCATCGACATCTATTCCTGTTTCACTAGCATCAATTGCTTCATTAGCACCACTAGAATCTATAACAACATATTCATTAGAATCAGGAGCAACATTGCTAACAGATGTAGCATTAGCTGCTGAATTTTCAGCATTATAACCCACCACTCTATGATTAGGAAGAAATTTAAACTTACCTGCTGGTAATAATTCTGTTCTATATCTTAAACCTGTAGCACCACCACCTAAGTCAACAGCATTTCTTTCATCTGTATTTGAATTATCTTTAAATTCATTGTAAAGATATCGAATTTCAGCACACACATTACTTTCATTGTATATACATAATGCTTTTGCATTTTTTAATTTACCAGAAGCTATTGATGTGCTAAATTCTACTAAAGTTACAAAAGTATCTGAGTTATCAAGCTCTTGCTCTTTAATCATTGCATTTTCATATGTTTCTGATGTCGAAAATACATTATCTAACACACTTAAATTTATATTACCTGTTGCCATCCTTACTCCTTTTACCTTAAATGATATTTAATTGTTGCATTAATTGAAAAATCTGAATTTACTGAATCTGATCTAAACATAAACATAATTGCTTTATTTGCATTAACATTTGCAGATTGTATTGTCATTTGTTGATAATATGATTGTTCATATCCTGCATTTGTTATATCTGCTCCATCTGCTAAAACAACTCCATTAGATAAGTCACCACCTGTACTTCCATTACCTGAATCTATATCAAAAGACATTAAATGACATCTTGTAGTATCACCAGTTGCATCATCTGCTCCAGACCACCAAACTACTCTATCTATAGTCATATTATCCATAACATACCATAAACAACAGGTAGTATCATCTGCTGTTGTAGATATAGTTAGAGATGTTGCAGGTTCTGTACCTGTACCCATAGTAACTAAAGCCTGGTTAGCATATCCATTGAATGGTATTGCATAATGATTATTTGCAGAAGCTCCTGCAAAAACCGAATCACCACTCCCAATACCAAAATGTGCATATTGTGTATTAACACTATGCTGACCTATACCTGCCTTTACTAAATCATTAGTAGAATCTACAGTTAATAAAGCATTTCCATCTGCATCATAAATAACAGTATTGGTAGTAGTATCAGTTGATGGTTGTATCTTTGCATTTCTGTTTGATAAAAACAATGCAGTAGTATCGCCATCACCACAAGTTATCTGCTTTATAGTTGATCCAATACCTGTATTAGAATTTGAAGTATGAAGAATATCTTTATAGACATTTTTTATACTATTACCTGTAAAACTTGCCATATTTGTCCTTTAATTTTAAAAACTTTAAATATTAGATGTTGCAGATACTATAATATAATACAAATAAAACTAATTTGCATTTTTACATATTAATCATCATCTTCTACAACTGTAAAGCCAAGATTTATAAAGCAACCTAAATCTGAC
>TARA_R100000278_G_scaffold1930_1_pt1 | contig 11032 bp, 4 predicted proteins | sample TARA_R100000278 | Tara Oceans TARA_R100000278 (sample SAMEA2620755) | marine metagenome | biome: marine biome (ENVO:00000447); feature: deep chlorophyll maximum layer (ENVO:xxxxxxxx); material: "saline water (ENVO:00002010), including plankton (ENVO:xxxxxxxx)" | depth 66 m | reverse complement strand
ATGAAAATTTATTTTGTGTTGTTGAAAGAAATTTAGAAGGATCTACACAGTATACTTTAGAAAAGTTTGCTGATGATGACAATTTAACATTAGATTGTTCTGGAACAACTACAATAAATCAACAAGGCACTCCATTAGTCAATGGTGCTTCTCAATCAGGCTCAACATTAAATGTTGATGGATATACTAGTAGTCCAAATATAGGAGATAGAATTACTATTAATGGAGTTTCTGGAACATATGAAATACAAACAGTTACTGCTACATCTACTGGACATACATTAGTTTTAGATCAAGCACTAGATTCCTCACCTGCTGATAACGCTCCAATTACAATTATATCAGGTCGTGTCCATAACAGTCCATCTCATTTAACTGGGGAAACAGTTAATGCTGTTGATGGTACATTTTCTTTAGGTAGTTTTACAACATCTGGAAGTGATACTATTACATTTGAAGAAGCCCATAATGCAGGTGTTATAGTAGGATTTAATTATGATCCTAGTTTAGAAACAATGCCTATAGATAGAGAAGTTGCTACTGGTCCATTAACTGGTGAAATAAAAAGAATATCTAGAGCAGTTATAGATGTATCAGATACACTAAATGTAGCTTTACAAGCATCAGATAATACTGCTAAAAGTTTAGTTATAAGACAGGTTGATTTTAGTATTGATAATCCAGTCACACCTGTTACTGGTAAAAAGGAGTTTTTCTTTTTGGGATATAACAGACAACCAACATTAAAAATAACACAAACAGCACCCTTGCCTTTGAAGGTTTTAGGTGTAGCATTAGAGGTAGTATACTAAAATGGGCGTAGAAACAGCATTATTAATATCAGCAACAGTAGGAGCAGTAAGTAGTGTAGCTAATGCACAAGCTGCAAATGTTGCTTTAAATAATGATATAGCAAGATATAAAGATGAAAAAAAATATGCAGAGCTTAGAGCTTTACAAGATGAAAATGCACGTAGACGTGTAATGGATGAAACACTTGCTGCTAATAGAGCTATTGCTGGAGCTGCTGGTATATTAGATGATAGTAGATCATTTTTATCTATACAAGAAGATGTAGTATCAAATGCAGTAAAAGATATACAGTCAATTAGATTAAATGCAAAGATAGCTAATTCAAAATATGATCAAGCTATAATTAATTCTAAAATTGAAAAACAACAAGTAGCATATAATGCAATAGCTGATGTATCTAGCTATGCTGCAAATGGATGGAATTACTATAAATATTATAATCCAGCACCAAAAACTAAAACACAAGGTATTGGTCCAGGAGAAAGTCAAGCTAGATTTGGAACTACTCTAGCAGCAGGGATGCAAAGATAATGGTTTTACAAAGAGGAGCAGAACTTAATAGAGGAAAAAGAAGAACGCTTCTTGAGAATCCTTTTGGAGTTGTACAAACTAATACAGCCAGTCTTGGAACTATAGGTGGTAAGTTAGCAGAAACAGCTGAAAAGATAACTTTATTCCAAGCTGATATAATGGATAAAGAATGGCAAAATGATTTTGATACAAGCTCTAGTGCTTTTATAGTAGAAGAAACTAGAAAAGAATTACAAAGCACAAATCCAGATTTAGTAGGATTACAACAAAAATTATTATCATACAAAGATAAAGTATTAGGAGAAGCACCACAAAGGTTTGCAAACTACATTACAAATAAACTTGATGTAGCGTTTTCTGAAAATATTAACTTAGTTACAGATTATGCAAATGATTTGAAATACACAAATTTACTTACAAAAACACAAGAACTAGAAACTAGCAATATAGCATTAACTACTAATTACATAGATCAGGTTATAAAAAATAATCCTGGAGATATTGAAAAACAAAATATGTTAATTGAAACACATTATACAAATGTTGTCACTCCTGCTATAAATAGAATAGCTAAAAACTACGAAACATTAAATCAACTTAAACCATTAAAGATTACACCAACAGATATAGAATCTAATGTAAGAGCATTACAAATAGATTATTCATCACAAAAATTTTATTCAAAAATGAAAAGTATTATTGGTGCAATTGATTTTGACAACTCAACAACAGAAAGTTTATCAAGACAACTTATTGAAGCTAATGATGTTATTGATGATATGATTGAAAACTTTGTTACTAATCCAGAATCTAGAGATATAAATAATTTATCTGATTCAGAGGTTGAGTCTATTAGGAAAAATTATGTAGATCAAAAAGAACAACTTTTAAACTTTAATAATAAAAGAATCAAAATGGCTGAAATAGCAACAAACACTATTATAGCTGAAAAATCACAGTTTGTAATAGATACATATATTAATGATCCTCAGAAAGCATTAAACTCTAGTATATCAGATGTATTAGAAATAGTAGCAAATGATGATTATTTATTTCAAGATCCAACTACAGCTTTAGCTACAATACAAGAATCACTTAATGCAATAAGTATTCATAAATCACTACAATCTATTTATGACAGGTATGATGGTGTTTTTCCAGAAGCAACTACTCTAAAAGAACTTATTAAAAATGATACTGATATTGAACTAACAGATAAACAATTAATCCAATACAGAAATACTATGATAGGTGTTCCATCAAAAACTACTAACGAATATATGATGATGGTACAACAAGTAAAAACTACTCCTGGGTATGGTGAACCTATGGCAGGAAAAACTGTAGATCAGTTAAATTTAGAAAAAGAAAATTTATATCAAATAAAAGCATTTGAATACAATATGAAGATGGGAAATATGCCCTTAGATGGCAGAGATGTCTTTGCTAAGGTAGATGCTATCATAAGTGCAAGTGGTGATGGTATTAGCAGTACAGATGCAGCACAATTACAAAATACATTTGAATTTTACAGACTATCTAAAAGTTTAAATGCACTAGCTTTCTATGAAGCAGGATATGGTGAAGTAAGTGATTTCTTTTTGTATTTAGATAAAACAAGAGGTGAGCCATATTTAAATGTAAACATTACAGATATTGAAAATATTAGAAAGTTGTACACAGAATATAGAGATAATGTAAAAAAAGGATTTGACTTTGATAAAGCAAATGAATTTGTAAACAAAAGTGGATTAGATGCTATGAACGCAAGTTTTATAGAAAGTAGAGTTATTGATGATGCACAAACACAATATGGTCCAATTGCATTATTTAACTGGGTAAGAAATAAAATACCAAGTTATTTACCTTTTGGTCTAGATGAAGATGATAAAAAACAAAAGACTAGTAGTTATACAGATTTGTTTGGATTATCAGAGTTTGAAAAATTATCACTAGCAATAACACAACCAATCTTTTTTAAAAGCGATGCGGCAGAAGCAGCAGAATCAAGACTTATAAACTTACCTCCAGATATAGAAGCACAGTTAAATTCTATATATACAACCTCTTTAAATAAGTTAGTAGACTTTAGTTTGATAGATAGTAATCCTGATAAATTAAGAAAAGATATAGAGAATAATCAAAAACTAGCTATGGATATGACCATAAGAAAATTAAGAGATGAAGGTTTTGGAGTTAGTAAGTATGAAGCATCAGGTCCAGGTTTAACATTAGCATATCAGCCTGTAGACGATAAAATTATTTATGAAAGATTAGAAGATAAAGATATGTACATAGCAGTGCATTTTTACAATCGTGTAAAAGATATGGAAGCAAAATATAATACAGAGGATTATAATTATATGTTGGAAAACTATCCTCAGTTTTATATTAATAATTTTGGAACTGATCAAGAAAACAAAGTTGAATTTGATTTAGCAAGAGCATATGAAATAGCTATTGAAAAAGATGGAGTATTTTTAGAAAGAGTACCTGGCACTGATGTATACAGATATAACTTAGATCCTAATTATTTTTATGCACAAAACCAAAGACTTGAGTTAGATGGAGATATTGATGAAGCACAATACTTTAGTCCAACAGGAACACTAGTTACTGAAGAAGGAGAAATAATCAGTAATGCAAATATTATAAGTAATGCAATAAAAAGATACCTAGATGAAAACCCATTAGATTTTGCAAAAGATCTTGGTATTGACCAAGAAACTTTAGAATCTATTTTTACAAAGGTTATGTATCCAGGTGTTAAATTTATGACTAGTGAAGAAGAAATTATGAACTACATTGATAAACAAAGTGTTCATACTTTTAATATACAGTAATGGCAAATGTAGTATACAAAGGTTTTCATAAGAAACACGTTTCAAGAACAGTAGATAATGAATCTAGTTTAGATAAGTTTTTTTCTAGACCAAAAATGCAAGGAATCCAAAAAGGATTTGTTGATGAAAATAGTGTAGCTCTATCATACACAACATTTACAGAAAGAAATAGAAAGAATTTTAAACCTGATCCAGAGTACAACCCATTTTATGATCAGAGTTTAGCTCCATTTGTAAACAATATGGACTATTTCCAATTTTCAGAAAGTGCAGAAGAAACCAAATATTTAATGACTAAACTGAAAGAAGAAAATGACATTATACAAGTAAACCCTGGAGCATATTTTATTGGAAGATTAACAGGTGCTATATTAGATCCTATTAGTTTATTTGCTTTTAGTGCAAAAGCATTTAGAACAACGCAAGGTGCTTTAAATGTAAAAAAAGTAACAGGAGTTATGGCAGCTGAGGAGCTATATAAACAAACAATAGATAAAACAAGAGAACAAGAACTAACATATATAGTTCCTTTTGGTACATTCATAACAACAGGATTACTTAGTGGTATATCAAGACTTAGAAACAGAGAAGGTGGTGAAGCTATTGCTAGATACAATAGAGATATGGATAGACTTGATAGAAAAGAAACTGAAGTTGCCAGTACAAAAATTGTAGATCAAGATGATATAGATAGTAGAATTTTTGATCCTAACAAAAAAGTTAAACCACAGTCTGTAGGAGCTAGTGCTTCCGCTGAATCAAAAGGTGTATCTTATAATGATGATTTATGGGATGAGTCTTTTGTTAAAACATATACAGGATTAGAAGATACTCCTATTACACCTATGTTTAGAGCCATACAATCTAAACTATTATCAGTTAGACAAATAGCTACGGATATGATGGATACAAAGTTAATACAAAATAAAAATTTAAAAGGTATAGAAACAACAAGATCTATAGAATCAAATATTGCAAGAAAAAATTTATATGTAGTAGATAATATTAGAGCAGTTAAAGATGCATATAAACAATATTTAAAAAGAGTTTATGAAGAAAACAACCTCGGTACACCAAACTTAAAAAATAGAGCTAAGAACTTTTTTAAGAAAAATAATATTATGTCAGAGGTACAATTTAGAAAACAAGTATCTAGATCTTTGATAGCTAGTAATTTTGGGCAAGGTAGATTTTTACCAGAAGCAGTAAATGTAGCTAGAACAATAAGACAAAATTTCTTTACATTAATTGGTAGAGAAGCAGATGCAGAAGAATTATTTAGTTTATATTCAAAACTTATTATAGCAGGTTTGAAAAAAACAAGAGATGGAATGAGAAGTAGAGGTGAAACAAAAATAGTTCAAAAAAATAAAGAATACTCATTACAAGATATATTAAAAAGAATAGATGATGAACAAGCGAGATTAGACACAATAAATGCAACTGGTCCTTTGAGAAAAGATTTTTTACCTAGATACTGGAGAAGGGATTTAATTAGAAAAGATATAAATCAGTTTAAAAAAGATTTACTTATTGCATTTAAAAACAAAGGTATACAAATGACATCTAAAGAGTTGGATGAGGTAGTAGATGACATACTAACATCTATGCCATTTAATAAATTACCAAAAAATCCAATAGGTAGAGATGATACATTTGATTTAGAGTTTGCTTTCCAAGCATCAGGTATATCTAAACATTTAAGAAATAGAGTTTGGAATTTTGATGATGAACATCTATTAGCAAGAGGATATATGGAAGATGATATTAGTTTGATTATGAAACAGTATTTTAATTCTATTATGCCTGATATTGAAATAGCTAAAGTATTTGGTGATGTTGCTATGATGGGTATTAGAGGACCTGGATATAAACCAGGCATAGCACAATTAAGAGTAGAGTGGGATAATTTTATAAATAAAACTGCACCAGCAAAAACAAAACCAGAATTAAGAAAAAAATTAATTGGTGAAAGAGATCAAGATTTAAGAGATATAGAAGCACTTAGAGATTTACTTAGAGGTACATATGGATTGCCATCAGATCCAAGTGCTGCATTACCAGCTGCTATCAGAACATTAAAAAATGTTCAAAACATGATTTTTTTACAAGGAGCATTATCAGCTGTTCCTGACATGGCAAGATTAATTATGCAAAATGGTTTGAAAAATACTTTTGGTCAAATATTAGATACAGGTTTTTCTGGAATGTATAGACAAGTTATGAAGCTATCAAAAAAAGAAGCTGAAATGGCAGGTGAAGCATTAGATTTATTATTTGCAGGTAGGGCATCTATTATTGGTAATGTAGATGATATGGTTTTTGGAATGAATGCTGTTGAAAGAGCAACATCCAGTGCCAACTCGTTATATTTCACCTTTATTAACATGATGAATGTTTGGAATACAGGAGTAAAAAGAGGTTCTGCATTCATAGGAAGCACCAAAATATTACAATTATCAGAAAAATATGTGAAAGGTACTATAGGCAAAAGAGAATTAGCTAAACTTACAAAAGTTGGAATAAATAGAGATATGGCTAAAAGAATATTTGAACAATACAAAGAGTTTGGTTTAGGTGTAAAAGCAAAAGAAACTGGTGGTATGAGAATAAATAGAATAGCTAGATCAGATACTTGGGCAGATAGAGAAGCTGCTACTGCTTTTAGTAATGCACTTAGACAAGAAATAAGAACTACTATTGTTACTCCTGATAAAGCAGATGTACCATTGTGGATGAATACACAAGTAGGTAGTGTGTTATCACAATTTAAAAAATTTGGTATGGCTGCTACACAAGCTATTTTGATGAGAGGTTTACAAGAAAGAGATCAAAATTTCTTTACTGGAGTTATATTCTTAGTAGGGTTAGGAGCTATGGTTGATATGTTAAGAACAAGAGCATTTGATAGAGATTACAGCAAAAAGAAACTAGGTGATAAAATAGCTAGTGCGATTGATAGATCTGCAGTTATTGGCATATTTAGTGATGTAAACAGAATGATAGAAGTAGCAAGTAATAATGAATATGGTATAGCTCCTGCATTAGGTGCAGGTAAACCTTACGATTCAACATATAAACAAAAAATGGGATTAGCTGGACCAACTGGTAGTTTAGCAGCTAATTTATATGAAATAATGTTAGATACAGGTAGTGGTAATTATGATTACACTACAGCCAGAGCAATACGAAGGTCTTTACCTTTGCAAAATATATGGTATTTAGATGGTATCTTTGATAGGTTAGAAAAAAGTATAAGATAATGGCATTACAAATAAGTGATACAACACCCAAAAATCAATATACAGCTACGTCTGGACAAACTACATTTGCTGTTAGTTTTGAATTTTTTGACGTAGCAGATTTAAAAGTTTTCAATGGTACGACACTCCTTACTTACAGCAACTCACCTTCATCTGCATCACAATATAGTGTAATTGGTGCAGGTGTTACAGGTGGGGGATCTATAACACTAGGTGGATCAGGTGCTACCCTAAATGATGTTATTACTATTATTAGAGATGTAGCTATTGCTAGAACTTCTGACTTTCCAGTATCTGGTAATTTTCCAATACAGACTCTAAATACAGAATTAGACAAGATTGTTGCTATGATGCAACAGTTAGAAGAAAAATTTTTAAGAACATTACAATATCCTGTAACTAGTACTACAACCTTCAATGCAGATTTACCTGGAGAACTGATAGCAAACAAAGTTCTTGCTATTAATAGTTCTGGTGATGGATTTGATGCTACTCAAGAATTAGGTGTATTTAGAGGTAACTGGGCTGCAAGTACAAGTTATAACAAAAGAGATTTAGTTAAAGACACATCTACAAATAATGTATTTATTGTATTAGAATCGCACACATCATCTGGTTCTCAGCCTCTTACTACAAATGCAAATAGTGCAAAATATGAATTAGTAGTAGACGCTGCAACAGCTACTACGTCAGCTACAAATGCTGCTAGTTCGGCATCTGCAGCCTCTACTTCAGAAAGTAACGCAGCGGCATCAGCTACAACTGCTACAACTAAAGCAACTGAAGCTGCTACATCAGCGACTAACGCAGCAACATCCGAAACAAATGCAGCAACATCTGCAACCACAGCAACAACCAAAGCAGCAGAAAGTGTTACATCAGCGAATAATGCTGCTACTTCAGAAACAAACGCAGCAACTAGTGCTACTACAGCATCTACTCAAGCGACTAGTGCAACCAATAGTGCAAGTGCAGCTGCTACTTCAGAAACCAATGCTGCTAATAGTGCTACTGCTTCAGCAAACTCAGCGACAGCTGCTGCAACATCTGAAACTAACGCAAGTAATTCAGCAACAACTGCTACTACACAAGCTACAAACGCAAACAACTCAGCTACTGCTGCAGCCTCGAGTCAAAGTGCTGCTGCTTCAGCACAAACAGCTGCTGAATCTGCAAGGGATAGTGCTTTAGCTTCTTTTGATAGTTTTGACGACAGATATTTAGGACCAAAAAGTTCAGATCCTAGTGTAGATAATGACGGAAATGCTTTAGTTGCTGGTGCTTTATATTTTAATTCTAGCTCTGGAGCTATGAAAGTTTACACAGGAAGTGCATGGGTAGATGCTTATAGTTCAGGAACTACTTTTTTACAAAAGTCAAATAATTTATCTGATTTACCAAATGCAGGAACTGCTAGAACTAACATGGGTGTTGCTATTGGATCTGATGTCCAGGCTCACAGTTCAGTATTAGATGCAACTACTGCTTCTTATACTACAGCTTTAAATACAAAATTAAGTGGTATTGAAACAGGTGCAACTGCAGATCAATCTGATGCTGAAATTAAAACAGCTTATGAAAACAATAATGATACTAATGCTTTCACTGATGCTGAGAAAACAAAATTATCAGGCATAGCTGCAAGTGCTACTGCTAATCCTGATACAGATTCTTTATCTGAAGGTTCAACTAACCAATACTTTACTCAAGCAAGAGCAAGAGGTTCTATATCAGTATCAGGTGACTTAAGTTATAACTCATCTACTGGTGTATTATCTACAACTGGTTTAGCTTCATCTACTACAGATGACTTATCTGAAGGTTCTACAAATCTTTATTATACAGACGCAAGAGTTGATGCGAGACTTTCAGGCGGTAGTTTACCTTCTATAACTACAACTGGTAATGCAGTTATTGGTGGTAATTTAACTGTAAGCGGAACTACAACTACTGTAAATACCGAGACAATCGAACTTGCAGATAACAAAATTTTATTAAACAGTAATGCTACTGGCTCACCTACAGAAAATGGTGGTATTGAAATAAGTCGAGGAAGTTCCTCTAACAAAACTTTTCAGTGGGATGAAAGCACAGACAAGTGGACTATTGGTAGTGAGACTTTTGTTGCAGGCACAGTAGAAGGCAATCTTACTGGTAATGTAACAGGTAATGTTACAGGACAAACTTCAGACATATCAAATCATAGCACTGATGCATTATCTGAAGGTTCATCAAATTTATACTTTACTAACGCAAGAGCAACCAGTGCTATTACAGGTTCTAATCTTGATATGGGTAGTAACGATATTACTACCACTGGTAAAATTAAGTTTGCAAATATGTATGCACAACTTAGTGATTTACCTAGTGCTACTACATATCATGGTATGTTTGCACACGTTCATGCAACAGGTAAAGGTTACTATGCACATGGTGGTAACTGGATAGAATTAGCTAATGCTACTGATGTTCCTTCTAGCACAAGTGCTTTAAGTGAAGGTTCTAATCTTTATTTTACTGATGAAAGAGTTGATGACAGAGTTAATGGCTTATTACAAGCAGGTACAAATATAAACTTAGCTTATGATGACAATGCTAATACTTTAACAATTAGTTCAACTGGTAGTAGTACAACTGCAAGTCCTGAAATTTATGGATTTAATTACAATGTAGGAACTGGTGTTTTACAAGTTACTACAACAAATGGTGGACAAGATAATATCAGTTCATCAACATATGCAACATTTGATGATGTTGTGTACGCATCAACAGGTTTTACTTGGTCGATAACAACGACAGGTGAATTAAGAGCAACAATATAATAATGGAGAAAAATATATGGCTACAATAGACTTAGGCAAAATAGCATTTGTCGATAAAGGTACTTGGTCTAGTTCTACTGCCTATACGGAGAAGGATGTCGTACAGTATGATGATGCAGGTACACTTTCTACCTATATTGCAGTAGCCAATTCCACAAACCAAGCACCTTCAACAGGTGGAACAATAAACGGAAGTTACTGGTCGTTCATGGCTAAAGGAGCAGGTTCAGGCGGTGGCGGTGGAGGTGGCGGTGGTGAATGGACTGTCGTTACTGAAATAGATGACCTTTCTACCACAAGCAATTACCAAACTGGCGGTCAATATCCTTTAGAATTACATTTACCTATGGATAGCAGTACATACAATACATGGAAACTTGTAATGGATGATTTCGGTTATGCATCAAGTGGTATTACTCATACAACCTCATGGGGATGTGTTCAGTTATTAAACTCATCTAGTAATAACAGAGATACAGGCTCAACATGGTACACTAGAGGTATTGGTGGTTCATACAACAACGGAAGTGGATCTACTTATTATCCTTTTGGTGGTGGTAATTGTATTGTAAGAGATTTCAGAAAACATCTTTGGTTTGAAATGATATGTAGATACACAAATAACTATGGTGGACCAAGTAATTTTTGGTCAGCAAAGATTGAACATCATGCTTGGTCAGGAAATACAAGTTCAAGTCAAGTATATGTGACTGGTTACAATGCATGGTCGCAAGGAACTCAAACTAATATATTTGGTGTT
>TARA_R100000278_G_scaffold17775_1_pt1 | contig 11046 bp, 15 predicted proteins | sample TARA_R100000278 | Tara Oceans TARA_R100000278 (sample SAMEA2620755) | marine metagenome | biome: marine biome (ENVO:00000447); feature: deep chlorophyll maximum layer (ENVO:xxxxxxxx); material: "saline water (ENVO:00002010), including plankton (ENVO:xxxxxxxx)" | depth 66 m | reverse complement strand
AGTGCTACTGCTTATGGCGTTAGAAATGGCAAATTAGAACCTAAAATATCTAAAAGAGTTCAAGAGCTTGGCAATAAAAAGTTTGCAATACTTGAAGGAGCTAAGCGTAAAGAAATGACTGGCTATGAAATTATAGATAAAATAAATAAGTTTTGGGATAAAGAATTATCTGATACATATAAAAATTGGATCAAATCTAATGAAAAAGATATAGCTAATTTTGTATCTATGGAAAAAGATGGTAGAGAAAAAGCTGATGTAAATAAGTTTGTAGTATCTATTATGGATGCTATAAAAGAAAACAAGCCTGTACATGAAGCTATTAAAATAGGTGGAGATGGCATGAGAAGAATGTCTATCTTTACACAAATGCAGTTAGCTAGAAATCCTGAAGCTAAAATTGCTTTATCTAAAAAGTTAAGCAGTACTGAAACTCCATATAGAAAATATTATTGGCCGCATAGAAATTATGATCCAGCTGTTATAGAAAAAGTGTTAAAAGAACGAATGCAAAAGTTAAAAGAAACACCTTTAAACCAAGAAGCAGATAGAGAAGCTATTATTAATGAAGCAGCTAATTTAGCTTTTAGAATGAAAACTGTATCAGATGATTATAATTTAGATGTATATAAAGATTGGTCTTTGTTTGAACAAGTTTCTAGCAAAGTAAAAGAAAAATCTAAAGACAAACTTAGATATGAAACAGCTAATATAAGATCTGGTCACACACAATCAAGAGATTTACATATATCTGGTTATGATAGAAGTCCTACAGCTGCTGAAAATTATATAAAAAGCATAGTTGATTCTTATTATCAGAATGCTACACAAATTATTAATAGAAAAATTATAGATCAATTTGAATTGACTCATCTTAAAAAGTATACTAATAAAGATGGCTCCATAAAAGATAAAGATGGGTATGATAATATAAAAGCTTGGACTGATTTCTTTAAACTTTATGCAAATAGATCAATGGGTTATCCAGAAGCAATTCCAGATTATATTGCTAATAATCCTAAAATGAAAATTAAAGGCACTCCTTATCATTGGTTTGCCGATTCTACTGTTAAAAATAGGATAAATAAAATAAGTGAAAAATTAGGGCTTAAAAAGAACGAATTACCTCCAGAGCTAGATGAGGCCCTTTCTTATAGAAAGCTTCGTAATTGGACTAATATGGAAGCTAAATTCCAATTAGCTACGCTTCTTGCTCACCCTAAAACAGCTGTTGCTAATATTTTTGGTGGTAGCACTATGACAATACAATCTACTGGCATTAGACATTGGAATAAAGTAAGAGATATAGATTGGCTTAAAACTAATATTAATGAAACATTTACATCTAAGCAAAAAATATACGATTGGGTTGAAAGTTTAGGAGTTGTTGAAGAATTTTTAAGAAAAGAAATAGGTCTTACTGGAGCAGCTAGAAACAAAAAAGTATCTGATGGTTTAGAAAAGCTTATTAAAAAGATAAAAAATGATCCTGAAGTTTCTGATAAAACATTAAAGAAAATCTGGAGAGAGTCTGGATTATCTGATAGTTTGTTTGAAAAAGGCGCTTATTTTATGAGAATTTCTGAAAGAAAATTAAGAAAAGATGCTTTTATGGCTCATTATTTACAAGCTGTAGATATATTTAAAGGTGCCATAACAGATCCTAAGCATCCATTTTTAATATGGTGGGCTAAACGAGGTGTAAAAGATACTCAATTTTTATATAATGCAGCTAGTAGACCTGCTTTTGCATCTAGTGCATTGGGTAAAGTTATGTCAAGATTTCAATTGTGGGCTGCTAATTCTGTAGCGTTTAGAAGAATGGTATATACTGAAGCTAAAGAAAGAGGATTTGCTAGAGGTACTCGTGAATATAAAAGACTAGAAAGAACTTTACAAATAGATATGATGTTATTTGCTTTGGCTAATACATTTGCTTATAGTTTGTTTGAAAATACTTTACCTGCTCCTTTAAACTGGTTCCAAGATTTATCAGATTGGATGTTTGGGGATGAGAAAGAGAGAGATAGAGCATTTTTTGGAGCTTATCCTTCTACCATAGCTCCATTGCAAATGGTTACTCCTCCAGCATTAAGATTATTGCCTCCTACTATAAAAGGTTTAGTAGATGATGATTGGGGAAGAATGTCTGAATATTATTTATGGACTATGATTCCATTTGGTAGGTTAGCTAGAGATGTTAAAATATCAGTAGAAAATCCTATGCAAATAGTTGAAAGAACTACAGGATTTCCTTATGTTAATTTACATAGATATTTAAAAGGGCAAAGAGATGAAACTCCTCCAGGCGAAGGATAAAACCTGAAGGAGTATATAGGTTTACTTACCTATTAACATCTCAACTATTTCCTTAAACTTTTCTAAATCAGTTTTAGGTTTTTTTCTTGGTCTACCACGTTTTCTTTTTTTCATCAGATTCCCCACTTACTAAACGCTTTTAACATAACCTTTTTTAATTTATATGGATCACACCATCTTTTTGATGACATATGAGCCATCCAATCATAACGTTCTTCCCTTGTTAAACAAGTTCTTTTATCTATATGATAAAATTCATGTCCTTTAGGATTGTAAAATACAATGTAATTTCCTTTTACATCCATAGTTATACCATCTGTAGGAAGTTTCATATTTATTAATTCATTCCCTGATATAACTTTAAAGCTTTTTTCTGCTTCCAAAACATTCTCCTTTCTATATTTGTTGAAATGTTCTACTGCTTTTTTACTAGCCCATTCTGGATTAGTATCTGGTTGATTAATTAAAATTTCTAATATTGATTCTGCATTAGAAATTCTATCTATTAATTTATCTATTAACTCATTTGACATCTGGTCTCCTTTAAAATATATACCTTATTTCTTGCCAAGGTATTTGTTTATTATGATTTTCTAAGAATTTATTTATATACATACGTTTTGCTTGGTATCTATATCTAATATTTACACCACCATATTGTGATATTTTTCTTTCTTGTAATCTAGGTTCCCATAAAAAGCCTTCTCCTTTAACATTGTGTATTATGTTATATTCATGCATTTTCTCATTATGTGTTAAAAATATGCATTCTGCTTTTACATAAGGCTTTATGCTTGGGTCTACTATTTTATCTACTAATTTAAATAAATCTCTATAATCTTCTTTATGATTGTCATACATTATTATTGGAGAATAATTTATATGCACATCATATCCAGCTTCATAGAAATCATTTATTGCTTTTATTCTATCTACAATTTTACTTGTACCAGGCTCTAATTTGTCTGATAATAATTGTGGCATAAGACTAAATCTTATTCTAATCTTTCTGTTAGGATCATAATTTAACAAATCTTTGTTTACATATTTTGTAGCAGCTGTACCCATAGCTTTTTCGTGGTATTTAAAGTAATCAAATATTAAATACCAATTATGGTAATCAGCATGCAATACAAAATCTTCGTTACAACTAAAATCATATGTATAATACTCTTCATGTGTTTGATTAGGCTCTTTAGGCCAAGACAATCCTTCACAATGTTTTTCTATAGCTATTAATAAATCTTCAGGGTTTTTAGCTATTGTTAACCCAGAAGGTAAATGTCTTCTCATATAGCAATAAGAGCATTTATACATACATCCAAAGCCAAAACTTGGCGTTATATAATCACTGCTTCTACCAGATTCTCTGATAATCATAGCCTTTCTATTTACATATCTCATTATTTTATCCTTTTTGTTTTTGACCAATTTTTTTTGCCTGTCTCTCTTTGAGCGCATTTTTCACAAATAATTAGGTCGGTTTTGTAATCTTTAGGGTATAAATTTTTAAACAATAATACATATTGATAGGCATGTTTTCCTGTGTATTTACTACAAGTATCACATTGTTTATTTATATATCCTAAATATTTTATCATTTAATTATAAAGCAGGCAGCTTATTGAAAGTGTGCGAATGCACTTGTGTAGCGTTCATTCAAGGCGATAAAAGGAGCGTGCCTGCTTTAATTTTAATAATCGTACTTTATATGATTGTTAATCAAAAAGTTTCTAATCCACCAACATCTACCATTGTCAGATGCCATATCAGCCATCTTTAATAATCTTTGATGTGTAGTGTATTTATGGTAAGGTTTAGTATATATATACGGCTTTCTTTCTTTATGAATCTTTACTCCGCTTTTAGCCACCTTACTCATTTTGGTTAATGTTATCATTTATAATTGTCTCCTTTCGATAACTTTCTTAATATATATTTCTGCATTTCTTTTGGTTGACGTTTTATCCATTTTAATAATCGTTTAAAATCTTTATCAGATAAGTTTCCTTTTCTAGTATTACATCTTCTACATATTAATTGAAGATTGTCTGGAGTGCTATCCCCACCGTGTGAAATAGGGTGTATATGATCACAAACAATATTAGACACTGTAAGAGTAACGTTACAATAGCAACAATTTTTGCCATAAGATTTATGTAAAATCTCTCTAATTTGTTCCAAAGTAATTTTAAATACGGTATCATAATCTCTGCTCCTTCTTTTTAATGATGTTCTAAGATTGGAAGATTTTTTCATTATTTTATGGAAAATTCTTTTCCAGTGATTCTTATGCAATCGCATTAGCTTACGTTTGAATCGACTTTCCCAGTATTTTGTTATTTTATTAGCCATATTTAAAGACAGAGGAAGGTACGCTGTGCCTCCCTCTATCTAAAAATTACACAATAACTATCTATATATACAAGATATATTAATGTATTCTAAGATTCGGCATATGTAGTATATACCTTTACTTTATCGTACTTACTAAAAGTTATAGTAAATCCAAAATTAAATAAAGTTATATTCATCATTATGAAAGAACCATTATCGTCTGATGATTTCATAATACCAAATATTAGTTTTTTGAAAAAGGTTAGTTCTATTGAGTTATTACTTTTATTTATTTTTATCAACTTCTTCTTACCCTTTCTACAAGAGATATTTTAAGACCAGGTATTTCTTTCCCTTGTTTATGTGCTTCAATGGCATCTTTTCGAGCTAACTTTCTATCAATATCTTCAACCATTTTGATTTTTAAGTAGTCTTTTGGACATTCTATTTCATTAACATCTACAGGTCCATATGTTTCATATAGTTTATATTTAGCTGTATTTGTTTCGAATACACCATCCTTTCCTACTTCTTTAATTACGACAGGTAGTATGTAATTATTAAAATACTTTTTAGCATTTTCTATAGCTTTTTTTCGTTTTCTTAATCGTGCTATTTCCTTTGATATCAGATCTTCTTCAGCTTTTACTAATGCTAATTTTTTATCCATTTCCATTACTACTATATCTACTTTATCTATTTTTTGTCGTATTTCTTTTTTTATTTCCTGTAACGCTAAATCACATTCTCTCCTTTCTTCTACTGATTCAGCGTACTCTCTTTTAATTTCTATGTCAATATGCTTACCTACAAGATCTTTTGTAGTTGCCATTATGACGCTCCATTCATATGATTATTATAAGCTTCATCTTCTATTATAGCTGTTAAAATATCATATTTAACTTGGCTTTTTATAGACCTCATTTGATTTTTAGCTCTTTCTTTAATAATCATATACTCATCTTCTGTAAATGATATATTTACATTATGCTGTTTGTTGTTTGGCATTTACTCTCCTTAATCTAAATGACGGTGTCCATTCAAGTTCTATATCTTCAAATAAATCACCATCGCTATTTTTATACATACTAACTTTCTTAATCTTTGAATCAGATTGACCATTTATACCGATAACTTTTCTTGATGCATTTTCTATAGCACCTGAACCTTTACCAGCATATAAATCAAGAACTTTGTTACGAGAATAATCTCTTGCTACTTGAGATATTTGTATAACTATTATATCCATGTTAACAGCCATGCTACTTAATGAATGCGAAATATATCTAATTTGTTCGTATTCACCTTTGTATGCTACTGGTGTTTGCATTAAATCTATATAGTCTATTACAACACATTTAGGCTGTATTTCTCTAACTTTGTCTCTTACTTGATCTATTGTAGGTGATATGGTTTGTATAACTAAATGATCTAACTTATCTTTGTTTCGCTCATACGTTGTATCAAAAGATTTGTTAACTTCCCATTTAGATTTACCTGATACAATTTGCATATTACGTCTATGCATATACCAATCTGACAACTCTAACGATAAAAATAATGTAGGCATTGTAGGGCCATCTATTTCATCTGTTATAGTATTGTAACCTAATGCTATATTTTGCGCTAAAGTTGTTTTATTTGCACCTGTTGGTCCAAAAATTGTAACTAACTCGCCAGGATATATATTTAAATCTTTGTCGTGTATACCTAATGTATGACCAAGATTAAATGTTTTACCTGTAAAGTCTGTTGTCAATCTTTTAACTAATTCACCTTGCAACTCTTCTGCTGATTTTATATCCACAAGATAATCCTTCCTTTTAAAATATATGCATTTAGTATGACATACTTCTTTTAGCAAGGAATCGTTGCATCCATAACAATATTGTCCTCTATAAACAGATTCTACTTGTTGTAGTATTTTTTCTTCTTCAAGACTATTATTGTTCCATTCTAGCAGTGCTGCTTTTGTTGCTTTTGAGGGTATGCCATTACGTCTAAAATGACTAGCTATTCTAAGCAAAGTATTATGTCTGGTGCCTTGTTGTGGTCCTCTTTTATACAAAGTTTGTACACAAGGTACAACCGTATTTGGTTCTCTAACTTGTGATAACTCTCTTGTTGAAGGAACTGATTTTTGAATGTATTTTTTAAGTTCACCATTAGCTTCTAAAGCGCCATATTGAAAATCATTTCTAGGAGTTTCTGCTAACTTATGTATATCTTTATAAGACAATTGCATTAATTCTGCTATTGTAATAGGTATTTTATACATTCCTGTTTTATGATTTATTGTATGTGCAACTCTATAAATAGATGATCTCATATATACTGCAGGATCACATACACCATTCAAAACACCTTTCATTGTGTTTTTAACTATATAGGGCAAGTCTTTTGAATTATCAAAATCAAATAAATCTTCTGATAATAATATATGATAACCACTACCACTAAAGAATGGTTGCATAGCATAATCAGGTACATCATAATCTGTCATAAGTGTATTGCATACATCTATAGCATTTCTTAATGTCTGATCGTGACTATTGTCTTGTTTATCAATATCAACAAGTAAATGTCCTATGTATCTTGTTCCAAAATAATCTTTTATACTACCTATCTTTCTCATATGTGTATAAACTTCTTTATCATATAGATAATGTGAACGATACAAAGCTCTATTTTCTTGTTTTGCTTGCTCTAATACATTAGGCAATTGAGTTAAAGGTATGAGCGTCCCCCTTGACGAGGGATGCCCATACGCTATTTCAATTAACTTTTCCACTATAGTTGATTAACTACGCTTCCTTCAACATTATTTGGAGTTCCTGTTTGCACTTTATCTGCTCCCATAACACCATTAACTTGATCTGGACTAGCTTCTTTAATAAAGTTATTTTTCTTTAAATACTCTATTCTATCTTTTATAAAAGCCATTCCTTCATTCGTGTTTCTTTGAATGTAATGATGTATTTTTGTGTAGATTTGAGCTTGATTAGGTTGCTTTGGTGCTTCTCTGTAAATATAACCTAATAAGTTCATTTCAGGATCATCAATAGGTCCAGGCGATAATTTATCATTTAATACTTCGCCTATATTATTGATTATGTTGCCATCTGCATCTTCAAATTGACCTTTAGCATTGACACCACCATCAAATCCTATAATATCAAATACATGATACATTCTTTTTAAGAAACTTGATTCTTTTAATGTTCCATCTAACTCTTTATCAAAAGAACCAGCAAGATACATTGTTCTTGGGTATTGACTACCTTCTATCTTCATTTCAAATGCAAGATATAAATCAGCCCATTCATAGTTATCAGTTTTATCTGTAACTGAATGAATACCCATTTGTTTGTATCCTAACCAATCACCACTACTACTATTATCTTTTGCTTCTGGTTTAAATAAAGCCATATTTTACTTCTCCTTGTATTTAGTTATTTCGTTTACTATTTCTTTATAGTCAAAAGGTAAATCTTTTTGAGCTAATGGTTTTAACCTACTACCGACAGTTCTTTCGTCATATGATTTAAATGATATCATATAATTATCAGAATCTTTTTCTACGGTAGTATAACCTATAACATCTGCTTTAGCAGTTAAACTATAAGCAAGTCCTCTAGGTAGTTCTGGTGATAACTGAGCTTTTCCGTCTGTTATCGTAGTAGTTTTGCTATGACTAATAAGAACTAGGTTACCACCTACTTTCTTCATTAGTTTTTGCAATCTTACTATTATGTCTAGATTATTTCGTCTAGCCATCCCCCAATCTGTACCCCATTGGCCTTGACCCATAGCGTCTATTTCTAGCTCTTTGATTACTTTCTGTTCTATCCATTTGTTTATTTGATCAATTGTATCTACTACAACTGTATCATAAGGCAATTCATTCCACTTTGTTTCTAACCATTGTAGAATTTCTCCAAAAGAATATACTTCCATTGGTTTACCTTTGTTTTCACCACTTCTATAATAGTAACCTCTTTTATCAGGTGGTGTAACAACATATTGTGGTTGCCCATTCTTCAATACTTGTTTACCATCTTTTGTTAAAGGTTCTATTGGTTGATTTAAATCAGTAACTGTAACGGTGTTTGCACCTTCTACAAAATCACTGCCTAAATCAGTATCTATTAAAAGAACTCCATCACTACCTTTTGGACTCCACTTGGATGCTTGTGTTGTTTTGCCAGTCTTTGGCTGGCCTATTATATACCAAGTTATACCTCCAGGTAATGCTTTCCAATCGTTCTTTACCTTATTTACTTTAATATCCATAATACTCCTGTAATTATTATTTTAGGTTTATTTTAGGGACAGCAATCCCCTTATTGTAATACTTTTTGGGGATAAACTGATGTTAATATACAAATAAAATAGTATATTATCCTAATTGTATTATTTAATTTTTTCATAAATATGAGTTATGTCATTGTTGTTATCGTAACATTTTAAACAATCTATACAAGATCCAAAACAGTTAGTTTTATCATCTTGTTTGCTTTGAACAATAAATATTTTGTCAAAATGTTTTGGTAACTTACTATTTCCGTCTACATCTTCTTCTGAATAAACAAGGATTAAGTTTTTTGGTTTTCCTGTAGCTTTAATTGCTTTCCAGGCTAATGTTTTCCTTTTTGTCCATAATGCAAATGTAGTTTTAGGTGCAAGTCTGCATATTTTGAATAAATTAATAGTATGATTAAGGTTAATTAGTTCTCCGTGTGCAGAAAATCTTACATATAAAGCATTTGGTGGCTTTGGTAAGTATTCTGATGGGTGAACTTTTTTGCTTAAAAATTCTCCATACTTTCTAAATGCTGGATCAGCAGTTTTTCTAAAAGTTTTAAGCATGTTAATACTATAACAACTTCCGCAAATACTACCAGGTTTTTTACTCATAGCTTTGCAGAAGCTGTTATTTAGTGGAGATGTATTTAAGCCAGGGATACCTTTCAATTTACCTGTCATTATACTATATTTTACCATAGCATCTCCTTAATGAATTGTAAAGCCTCCTGAATCTCTACAAAAGTCTATAAAATCTAATAGATTGTCTACTGTAAGAGGGTAATTTTTATCAAAACCTTCTTCTTTAGCTCTTCTTTTTTCATAAATAACTATATCAGCAGTTATTTCATCTATTTTATCTAATAGTCTTGTATAGATTTTGCTAGCTTTTTTTGCACTTATAGCATAGCCATCATTCCATTCGCCAGCTTTTATGTCTTCTTCGTCTAATATATCAGAGCAATGTACAGTAATTAGTTTCCATAATGGTCTCCAATACCATACATTGTTTCTAAAATAATGACCTTTTTCTGTTTGTGGATCTAATCCATATATATCAAAACCCATTATGCTTTTCTCCTTATTATGTCATCGAGTTCTCTTAATGATTCAATAATACATTCAACATTAGCTTTTGCATTTTCTAGTTCAGCTTCTGCACTTTCTATAGAAGCTCTAGTATCTGCAACACTATTATCTATTATTGATTCTATATCATCAGTAAAATCTAATAGCTCTGTTTTATGGTAAGCTTCTAGATTCTTTATTGTTTGTTTAAGAACAATTATATCTTTTTCTAATGGCATGTTAAGCTCCTAACAATGGTACATCAGCACCTTTTAGTATTTTATTAACTTCTGACATTAAACCATCAAGCTCAGCTACTCCATGCAATTTATCACAAGCAGCTCTCTTCTTTTCTTCTAACTCTTTAATCATTTTACCTGATTTAGTTTCAGTTTCTTGAGCAAGAGCTGTTTGACTACAAACATATCTAAATGCCTTGTCTATATCACTATGAGAAGAGCCAGTATATATTGATGGCACTCCAGAGTCATATTTTCTTTTGCCTAAGTTATTTAAAAGTTCATCATAAACAGCTATTAAGCCTTGAGACAATAAATCATGTCGCTCTTTAACTTTCTTGTATTGAGCTAATGATCTATCTACTTTAAGAGTTTTTAAATATCTTTTATATTCAGCTTCAGATAACTTTTGAACATCTGATGCTCTTTGTTGTTTAAGTACAGCTATCTTTTCATCAATAGCATCTTCTATTCTTTTAACAAAGTATTTTCTTTGTTGCACACTTATTTTATTTGCCACTTTATTCTCCTTTATTTTATAAAACTGGTAATACTTCTTCAGTTTTGCTTGTTAAACATGTTAATACTCCACCATCATTACCCTCATCATCACATTGAGCAATAACTCTGGTACCATTATCTAAAAAGAATGTAATTGGTTTTTTATGCCAACCATACACATCACACTCTTCTTGTTCCATATATTCTACTTTGACTATTTGCCTACCAAGTAAAACATTTTCTGCTAATTTAGTCCATTTTTTGGTTAACTGTTTAT
>TARA_R100000278_G_scaffold64312_1_pt1 | contig 11087 bp, 2 predicted proteins | sample TARA_R100000278 | Tara Oceans TARA_R100000278 (sample SAMEA2620755) | marine metagenome | biome: marine biome (ENVO:00000447); feature: deep chlorophyll maximum layer (ENVO:xxxxxxxx); material: "saline water (ENVO:00002010), including plankton (ENVO:xxxxxxxx)" | depth 66 m | reverse complement strand
ATAATAGTATTACGTATCATTTGATCTTTCATATCAAACTCCATTCGTGTTACTTCTGGATCTGGTGGAGCTGGTAATTCTTTTGCCTCTGCAATATCAGCTTGTAAAGCAAACCACATTCCTATTATTGTAGCCATAGCAAAACCTATAGCTATTAAAGTTTTGATACTTATATTAAAACCTGTATCTTCATTTAATTCTTTTGCCATTTTAAAAAATTGTGTAATTTAATCCTAGTTTAAAATCGTACCACTCTCGATTCCAATATTTATTGTATTTTCCTTCTACAAAATAACCTAAGTTTTTATTTTGTTTTATACCATATATTAAACCAAAAGAATAATCATACCATTGACCATCAACATAATTGTGATAACTAAACTCACCACCGTCATCATAATGCCAAGGCATCAAACTTCCCCAAGCATGTAACCAATTTTTCTTTGTATAATTATAATAATCAAAACCTACAACAACAGAGTGTTGTATTATTCTATCAAGTTCATTTCTTTTTTTTTGAGTGTAATCAGATAATACTTGTGGTATAACTACAGCCTCCCAAACTTCAGCACTTGTTGCTACAACTTCACCAGCTGGATTATAATATTCGTTGCTATACACATCAACACTATAACCTTCTTGTAAAGCTAAGTATGTATAATGTATATTACCGTTACTTAACATCCACTCATCCAAAGCGTTATAACCGTATGGCTCCGCTAAACGATGTGTTAAACCTATATTCCAAGATAAGTTTTTATTTTCACGATGTCTATATCTTTCTGATGCTTCAAAATATTCTACATCAGCAAAACCATCTTGTAAATATTCTAGTTTTAAAGCAAAAAAGTTTACACATAACTTGTCTGGACAACCATCATCTGAGCTAAATCTAATAAAATGATGTTGATCCATATAGTTAATACCTTCTTGTCTTTTATAATCTACTTCAAAAAGATATTCAACCCCTTTAACCTTACCTACAGTTGCCGCGTCACTGTAATTAGATTCTGTACCATCGTAAAATGTCTGTGCTTTATTCTCGTACCCAAATCTAGCTATTTTACGAAGTCCAATAGTAAAATTATAATCGTAAGGAGTTGAAACAGTACTAGTTGACAATCCATTATCTACAGAAAAAACTTTAACATCTGACAACGAAGTACCACCGTTAACAGCAGCATAAAAAGTAGAAAACTTTAAAAGTTTTTTAACGTCTAATTGTTGTTCTTGGGCACAACATTTTTTAGAAGTACCACACGCTATTAAAACTAACGTTAATAATATTGTTATTATTCTCACCATCTTTTTATTATCACTTGTTTTTTTAATTCTTTACCTTCCTTTTATTATAATGACATCGTCACTAGTACTTCTTGATTTGTGCTGTACTGGTTCTGAAAACTTCTTTTTCTTTTTCGCTTGTTTTTTCTTTTCTTTAACAGTTTCTCTTACTTCTTGTATTTTAGCGTCTTGAATACCTAAGTTCCACTTACTCCAACCACTAAACATTAATGCTCTTTGCATAGCGTTGTGTTGGCTGTCTAACGCATCTCTTACATTAATAGTTTTATTATATAATCTATTTACAGGTACATTTGTTAATGCTTCAATATAATTAGTAGCTGCTGACCATTGCGGATTATCAGCGTCAAACATTTCCATTTCTTGTATTACACCAGTGTTGTAGTTAAGTGTTTTTTCAGCATTAACAAGTTTTCTAGCTTTAATACCAAGTGGTGGTGATACGTTTAGCATTTCCATTAACACAGCGCTTTCGTCTTTATTGTATTTTGGCTCTCTTTGTTCAAACCATTTTATAGCCATATTTTTCAAAGTAGCTACAGCAGCACCCATTACACCAGTACCACGTAACACAGAGTCTAAAGTACCGTTAATCATACGTTCTTGTTTTTTCAAAAACTGCTCATCATCTTCTTCGTCACCAAACATAGCTGCGAACAATGCAGATTGTAAAGCATAAAACACTAAGTTTTGTATTGCAAAATAATAAGCTATACGAGATATATTTGAAACATCGCTTTGAAATTGAGTTTGATTGCCAGGTGTTATTCTTCTATTTTTAAGATCTAAAAACGCTTTTTTACCTAATCTGTTAAACTGAGATGTTACGTTTTGAAAAGCCAATATAATTTTACCAAGTGGAGACGCTTGTTGTTGTGAAACCATATCAGGTCTAGCTGACTGTTGTGTTGCTTCAGCTAGCTCTTGAAAATCTTCAAAAGCTCTAGATTCAGCCTCTGCTTTACTTAAACCTTGTTTTAAATAACTGTTTATTCTGTTTCTATAAAAAGTAGCACCACCAGTTGCGATTGCTATATTATCACCAATTTGTGTAGGTAAAAAACCTAATTGTAACAACTTTTTTATTATTGCTTGAGCAGGATTTTTAGCCCCTTCAACAGAAGCAGCTAGCTCTGCGCCGTTAACATCTGTCATTATACCACCTCTTCTTTGTTTCATAAAATCAGAGTTAAACAAAAATGCCCAGTCAGCATAATACTGTTTTTGATTTGCAAAAGCCTTAGCCGCTGCATAAATATTATTATCAGCATAGTTTATAAAGTTAACTAAAGACATTTGCTGTAAAACAGCAGATCTAATATTAAAGAACATAGTAGAAGCTACAGATCCATTTAAATAATTCATCCATTGATTTACCATTTTACTTTGACCAGTTGGTCTGTTTTGACCAGTTTTAATTCTGTAAACCATGTCTTTTATAGCGCTAACCATACTAGCTCCAAAAGCCGCTTCTATTTTATTTAAATTTTCTTGAGAAAATATTATATCTACATTTTCATTAAACTCAGTAAAAAATTGCTCTCTACCTATTCTACCAGTAGCATCGTTTAAATCTGTTTTAATATTGCCTGCGTCCCAACTTTCTGTAGGATCTACATAAGTTTCTTGCTTAGATATTAAATTTATTGATTCAGCATATGTTTGTAGTTCTTTATCAGACTTAACTATATCAACTAAATTATTTTCATCTGTTTTACTTAAACCAGGTATATCATAACCGTGTTTATTCCATAAATAAACTCTTACCGCATCATCAAAAGTAAAATCACCGTCTTTTGTTTTCTTTGTTAGTTTACTTTTAACATCAGGGAATTTTTTATTTAATGCTTTGTAATCATTAGCTATAGACTGCCTTGCTGTGTTTAATTCTCTATAAGCTCTATTTAAAGGTTTTATTAATGCTTTTTCAAAAAAGTCCCTGTGACCATCGCCTTGTCTACCTTTACCCATAAAGTTATATAGTAAACCAACAAAGTCTTCGTGTGATGGTGGTATAAAAAATCTAAATCTACCTTTCTTTTCACCGCGTTTTCTAGCTTTCATTTGTGAAAACCTTTTATTAGCGTCTATACCTGTAACATCTTCTAAAACTTGATTAAAATCAGCATCCATATTATTACTAAATTTAACTTTAGCTTGCACTACTTTTGATTTTATATCTAACTGTTCTAAAGCGTTTTTAACAGCTTCAACATTTGGTAAAGCATCATCAACAAAGTACATGTCATTATATCCTTCTGCAAATTTATCAAGCATCCAAACAGCTTTTGCTTCACCTGTACTATTACCTAAACCAGTTACATTTTTTAACGGTATATTTACACCTTTAGATTTTAACCACTCATGTATTGCTATATCACTTGACTGTGGTCTAGCTGTTAAAACAAAAACATTTTCAGGTCCAAACTTGCTTATTTGGTTTTTCATTTTTTGCAATAGTGGTCCGTCAACACCACCTCTTACATTTACAAAATCACTAAAATCAAACTCATAACCTTCTTCAGCGTATCTTGGTCCTTGCAACGGCCAGTCACCACTACTTATTTTTACTGTTTCACCATCTTTTTTAGCAACAACAAAGTTTTCACCATCTATAATAAGTGTTTCATCAAAATCAAAAGTACTCATACCTCTTGGATTAGTAGAGTATTTAACAGCTGGTCTAGCGTTACTTATAACTTTACTTAATTTAACGGCATCAAGATCTTTTTCTGTTTTAATAGGTAAAGCAGGTAAAGCGTTTCTTAAATCACCTTCTTTCGTTATATCTAAAGCTTGATCTACATTTGAAAGCTCTGTTATTTTAAATTGTAAACCAAGGCTTAGCTTTCTCATCTTAACATTACCAATACCTTTTTTTATAGATTTTTCTTTTGAAAAACTTGTTGTGTTTCTAAATGTATAATCAACTAAACTTTTTCCTTCAGCCATTGGTAAATCTAATATAGAATCATCTGAAAGTTTAAAAGATAAATTACCATCTTTAGTGCCTATAAACGTTATACTAGTAGTTCCTTTTTCTTTATAATGGTTTTTAGTTGGCTGTAAGTCGTTTCGTTGCTCGATGTGTAAAGATTTTGTAAATAAACCAAACAAATCATTTGGCGCGTACTCAGGCTTTCCTTTAACTATATTACCTGTTAAATATTTTACAGAATCGTCATACTTACCACTTTGCTTGCCTTTTCTTATAGCATCATTTAAAATATCTATTTTTTCTTTATAAGATTTTGCTATGGCTTTTTTTACTTTATCACTTATCAAATTGTTGTGAATATTATTTGCTAAAGTTATTTCACCGGTTTCTGCGTTGTATTCAGATATTAACACGCTACCCATAAAAGGCCCTATTAAACCAGCTTTTAACTCGTGTTGTTCTACGTTTTCACCATATCTAAAAACAAAATCAGCCATACCACCTTCTTCTGTAGCCATTTCAGATAATACTTGTAAACCTGGTAAGTTCATTTTAATAAAGTAATTAGCATACGCTTGCTCCCATATTCTACCTTTATCTAAAAATATTTGGGTCTTACCATTGTGTGGGTTCACATAACCTACATATCTACCTTTTTTATCTATTTTTAAAGGTTTACCATTGTTACCACGGTTAAGTATATCTAAATATTCACTTTCAATAGCTTTTTGGTATTTAACCGTATCAAAACTTTTTTCTTCTATTTCAACATTTTTAGCTAATCTAGAGTTTTGTCTTAGTTTGGCCAATAACACAGCGTCGATACTGTTAGAGTTTCTAGCTATATAATTATCCACAGCAACTTCTACTTTTGCTCTAGCTATACGTCTTAATAAAGCTGTACGTCTTTCTGTTAAGTTTCTTTCGTTTCCTACTAAAAAGTATTTTATAAAATCAGGTTTGCTAGCCGTGTTAATAAAAGTGTCTTTTCTATAATTACTAACCTTACCTGTTTCTTCGTTTATATTTTTATAATCTTTTCTACCAGTTTTTTCTTGTTTAAAAAATGGTTTATAAGCAGATCGCACTGTGTTAATACCTAGGCTTTTTATTATTTCATCAAACTCAGCTCTAATAAAAGACTCATATTCAGCAGTTGGTTCTCTTTTTCCTGTTTTAGGATTTTTAGCAATTTTACCAATAGCATTGTCAAGCTTTTTACGTATGTCTGTTAGTATTAACTTTTCCATACGTTCTTGTAAGTTGTCAGGGTTTTGTTCTATTAAAGCGTCAACCTCTGCTATTATTTCAGCGTCAACTATACCATCTTCAAGCGCTATGTCAAAATCAGATAAAGTTCTACCTTCTTCTAATACTATATCAGTATCTTCATCTGGTTCAATAGAAGGAGCTTGTATATCGTCAATATTTTTTAAAAACTGTTGTGGTACACCTAAGTTTTTGGCTAAAGCGTTGGCTCTAAGATATAGTCTACTACTAACAAATTTATCTAAACTTTGTTTTGTTGGATCAAAATTTTCAGTTCTAATTATTTCAGAAGCAACACTTATCAAAGCGTTTTGATATTCTTGTTTTGTTAAATCACCCTTGTCAAGTATAGGGTCATAAAGCCTTTTAGTAATATCAGTTACCATAGGTCCTATGTCTTTACCTAATCTAGAGTTTAATAAATCAAAAGCTTGTTTACCTTGTAATCTTTTACCGTTAGGATCAACAGAGATAGCGTCTCTACCCATTTTCTTAACGTTTCCGTCATATTCTGTATCTAACATCTCTTGAAGGTTAGAAGACTCTCTAGTGTCAGTATCTGTTCTAGTTAAACCTTTTTTTCTTCTATAATCTATTCTTCGTTTTTGTAAATTACCAACTTCACCTTTTAAAAATCCTTGTAAAAAACTACTTAAATACATAGCGGCGTCTTTGTCACTATTTATTTCAAAGTTTCCACCTAACAAACTACTTATTTTACTAGGTGTTAGTTTAAATAATTTCTGTACATCTTTATTGTTTATATTGTAAGCTTTTCTTCTAAATATATCTTGTACTGTTTTGCTATATTCGTCATAATAAGTACTTTCGCCATTGTTAAAAACATCGTTACCATTATCATCAAGATCTAAATTACCTATTTTACCTTGTATAGCTCTAGCCTTTTGATGTATATCAGGAAAATTACTCTTCATATAGCTTTGTAATTTTTTACCATAATTAGTTACACCAGCTTCGTCAAAAGCTAAATAGTCTAAACCATGAGATAACTCGTGTGAAACAACAACATCTGCTAATATTTTACCTTGCGATCTAGCGTCTTGAGCAGCTTTAAGTTTGTTACCAGTTACTATATACTGACCACCAATTATAGCGCCATTTGTTTTAGTTGAGTTTATAGCATCTATTAAATCTGTAGCTTTAGAATCATATCTAGCTATTATACTATTTTTTATATCTTCATCTGCGTTTATAATATCATCAATTTCTCTTTGAGCTATAGACTCATAAGCCTCTCTAACCTTTTCTTTAAGCTCTTTTATAGTTTCAACTTGAGAAAGTTTTAAATCATCTAAACGTTGATCTTGAAGCATGTTATCCGCGTTTCTACTATCTTCTTTTGATATTATAAAACCTTTAGTATCTTCAACCAAAGATCCTTCACCAATGAATTTTAAAATAGAGTTTTCAGCTAATCTATCACGTTTAGTTCTTTTCTTACCTCCTTTTGTTTTAGAGCCTTCAAAACCGTTCTCTCCATAAACAAGTCTATCTATTATTTTTTCTCTTCCTTTAACACCTAACTTTTTACCATTTTCATCAACTTGATTTTCTATAAGGCTTTTACCAGCTTGTATTTGTAAATTTGTAAATCTCTTTTTAAAATTGTTATGAACTTGAATAGCTATTTCTTTATCGCTAGCGTTTTTAAGCTTTTTCTTTAGTTTGTCAAACTCTTTTATACCACGATCACCATAAACATCTTCTATTGTGGTTTTAAAATCTTTACCTGTACTTAAAGCTACTTCTTTGGCTTGTAATGCTTCGTTAAATTGTTCTTTAAAGCTTTTAGCTTCTTTAGAGTCTAATCCTTCGATGTATTTATTTATACGTTTATTTTGTTGTTCTTGACTTAAGGTAGGATCAACACCAGCTTTGTTTAGTAAGTTTTCCATCAAAATACCGGCTGATATAACGGTTTGTAAATCTTTGCCGGTTAAAGACATAACTTTTAATTCTAAATCAGAAGTTAAGTTTATATTATTTTGTTTATATTTTTTTATATTGTTTTTTATTACAAGACTTCTTGTTTTGTAATTAGGATCTTTTTTATCTAACTTAGTTAACTTATCTAATTCGTTTTGTGCGTTTAACTCGTTTTCATTATACTGTTTTCTAAAAGGAGCTGTAGCAGCTTGTGTCATTGCTGTAGAATAAAACGTACCAGAACCGTTCATAGGGCCAGATATAATAGCTGCATCTATAGCTACTTTTGTTACACCTTCTCCTATTTGATCAAGAGTTATATTTCTATCAAGAATACCATAATCTATAGCAACGCTACTAAGATATATAAGTTCTTCTTCGGTTATTTCTTTTAAAGTTTGACCTGTAAACGTAACGGCGCCATCAAAAGTAGCTTTACCGTTACTTCTAAACAAAAGATTTTTTTTATTATGTAAAGGTGTTTTTATGTTTTTAGTAAACTTAGTGAAGTTTGAAGCACCTATATATCTAGTAAATAAACCTTCTGCTAATAAACTTCCACCTACAGCTGTAAAGTGTTGCCAAGGTTCTAAATCGTTATCTATTATATAACTTTCTAACTGGCCTTTTATTTTAAAATAATCTTTTTGTAGTATTTCTCCTTTTTGATACTTTTCTTCTATTTTTTCTAAAGCTTCTTCGTAGTCTTCTACTGTATCAGCTATGTTTGCTAGCTCGATTTGTTTTTGACCACCACCTTGAGCAGCGGCTTGACCAGCTATCAACCATTGAGCGCCTCTAGTGCTTATACCTACACTAGTACCAACGCCAGCTGTACCTATTGCTAAAACTACCGTAGCATTATTTTCAGCTATAGTTTGACCTGCATATTGCCAACCTTTTCCCTCTTCTAAAGCTTCGTCCCATGTTAATGTAGGATATATTCTTGAATACGATTCGTTTAGTGCGTTATATTTTTCTCTAGCTCTAGTGCTACCAAACAAAGCAGCTGTTGAATATATTAAATCTTTCCAGCTTTTTTGTGCGCCTTTACTTAACTTTCTTCTAGCGCTATAATCTTTTGTTAACGCTATACCTCTAGCTTCTAACTCTTCTGATTTGTTTTGTATGTCAGTTCTAATAGCGTATTTTTCGTTTAGCGAAGCTGTTTCAGCCTGCTCTAAAGATTTTACTTTATAACCCCACTCTCCAAACTCTTGAGCATATTTATTTATTATATCACTTTGCCTAGCTAGTTCTTCATTTGATACTTCACCTTCATTATTTATACCTACCGTATAAGTGTAAGCTATAGGATCCCACTCTAAACTATTTATACCATCTTTAGTAGCTCTATTAACCAAACTATCTCTTTCTTGCGTTAAAACTTTTATGCTTTTTGAAAGTATGTTTTGTAGCTCTTGTATCTCAAGCTCGTTCTTATCGTCAAGCTCTCTTAGCTCTGTTTCTTCAAAAAGATTAGAAGCTAAAGCTATACTTTGGTATCCAGATATTTTATCACTTGAAATATCATGTTGTAATATTTTCTCTACACTAGTTCTATTTGAATTATCTTCTACATTAGCTATAGTTGCTAATCTTGAAGTTTGAAGCTTTTCATGATCTTCATCTGTAAAGTTTTTAGAATAATCATACATGAAATCAGCTAATAAATAAAGTGGTTGTTCAAAAGGTGTTTTACCAACTAAATTATTGTCTATTCTAGCTTGACTTAAATTAAATATTTCTTCTTCGCCTTTATAAACGTTGTAATTTTCATCAATTGATATATCTAAGTTTTTGTATTGATTATTTAAATACTTAATTTTATCTTGACTTATTTGGCCTTCAATATCAGGTGCGAATTCATTGTATACAACTGTAGGTAAAGCGTTTTCGTGTCTTTGTTTCGCAAAGTCTATTATTTTTTGTATTTTTTGTTTAACCAGTGTAACGTTGTCTCCTAAAAAAATTTTTTCAATATCTGTATCACTAGGTTGTAAATCTATGGTAACACGACCCTCGCCAGGTATATTAATAAAAGCTAGTTCGCCTGTTGGCTGTGTTAGTATAGAACCATCGTCTACATTTACAGCTTGGTTTGGTAATATAGTAGATGCCCAGTTAGCAAACTCTTCTTCATCATATTGAGATATTTTATATAAGTTTAATTCAGCATCGTTATATATATCTTTTTTGTCTTCTTTTGATATAGGTGATTTTAAGCCCTCTTGAGTAGACATCCACTGCTTCATGTTGTAGAAATTTTCATCTGCTTCTACAGCATCTACATCAACTTCTAAAGTATAAAAATCATCAGGATCAACACTTCCATCTGGATTGTTAGGTGCGTAAACTTTAATATAATCATCTAAACCATGAGTACCTTTATCAAAAGTAAAACCATAAGTATCACTACCAAACATACTAGAAAGCCCTTGTATTGATTTAGTTTCACCTTTGTTTTGAATAGTAGTCATATCACCAACTTGTAGTAGCTGGTCACTTAAACTAAGCTCAACCTCTTCTTCTTCAGAACTTTGTAAAAAATTATAAAAATTTTCATTATACATTCCACCTATCTCAAGCCCAGTGTTTTCAATTTGTGGTTGAGTTTCAGTTTCTTGAGTATCAAAACTTATAATGTCTCCTGGTTTTAGTTCGTCTTGCATTAATCAATAGATATTAATTTCATACCTTCTTTTCCTAAGTACTCGTAGTTTATTGTTTTACCTACGTGCTGTTGTAAGGCAGGCATTGCATCAGCCATTTCTTGCGTTACTTTTGCACTATATATTTGCCCAACAACATTTTCTGTAACCTTAAAATCTTCGTTTTTTACTTTAGCTTCAGCGTATTTTTTCATTATACCGTTCATCCAATCAGTTATTTTACCACCTTTTAAATCTGTAGCTATATTCCAAACATCTCTGGTGCTAATGTTTATACCGCTTTCCTTTAAATACTTTTCATACTCAGGTCTTAAACTAACCATAAGCTGCTGCCTTAAAGCACCACCTGCTTTTGTAAAATTAAAGTAAGCGTATTCACCTTGTAGCGCTTCAGCCACATCTGCATCATCGTACTTTTGGCCATAACCACCGCCTTTAACCTTATCACCAGCAGCTTCTATATGTCTATTAAATTTATCTACTTTATAATATTTACCTTGAATAGCATCATTAAGGTTTTTGTTATTATCCATTGTATATCCAGCATAACCAGCTGGAGCACCACCTGGGTTAAGCATGCCTGTTTTACTAGGATCGCCAGACCAATCTTTTATGTATTGATTAAACGGCATTAAGTTTTGAGCATTGTAATCGCTACCAAATTCGTTAGTATAAAAAGTATTTATATCTTTTATAGGCTGTGGTTTTTGCCCGGTTCTTTCATAATAATACATATTATCTTGTTGATTCCAAACATATTCACCACCTTTAGGATTATTAGAAGGTAAATCGGCTCTTTGCATTAAAGCTAATGTCATGTCACTTAAAACCCTGTTTGTTACAGTCTTAGCTTTAGTCTTTTTATCAGCTGGTGTGTTAACAACAGTAGTACCTGTATTTATTTCTTTAAACTCTTTTAAACCTCCTGGAAAGTTTGTTTGAAAGTTTTGAAGTGC
>TARA_R100000278_G_scaffold44400_1_pt1 | contig 11111 bp, 19 predicted proteins | sample TARA_R100000278 | Tara Oceans TARA_R100000278 (sample SAMEA2620755) | marine metagenome | biome: marine biome (ENVO:00000447); feature: deep chlorophyll maximum layer (ENVO:xxxxxxxx); material: "saline water (ENVO:00002010), including plankton (ENVO:xxxxxxxx)" | depth 66 m | reverse complement strand
GGAGTCTACTGCTTGTCCAATAAAGGAGAACTTAGTACATCCGTTTGCTTCTGTACCTGCTGTGCTTACATACTCTAATATAATGAATTCATTATCGATCAATTTACGTCCTAGAACCCCATCACCGAAGATTACCTTATATCTAAGGTCTTCAGTCTCTTCTAGGAAGTAGTTTCTTGATGTAGATGTCAAATCTACCACGTTAGTGGATAATGAATACTCATCAACCTCTACAGACTGCTCTGAAGGTTTAACTGAAACAGTTAATAGTTCAGTATCTACTGCTTCTGCAGGGATTATGAATTCTTGTTTCTTAGTATCATCAACAGTATAGGTAAACTTAAGTAAATTACCCTGATGAATGATTACTTGACTAAAGTTTGCTATACCAGTGTTCTGATCAACTGATACTGTGGTGTCTTGTAATAAGCAATAAGTGAACGTATCATTAGTATTGCTAGAAATGAATACATCACCCTTCTTAATAGTTACGGTGTCTGGGTATGATTGTCCACCTGGAATCAATGCAGTCTGAACCGCCATTCTGACGCACGCTTTTGCTGCTTTAATTGATCTGGGTGTATATCCTAACTGCTTTGCAATCCTTACAATATTATCTCTTACAGTTGCTGACTCTAGGAACGCTTCATTCATGCTCATGTTAGCATTAAATGAAGTGTAGTAGGTGTTATACGCAAGTATATCGATCATGTAGGATGCAGCAGATCCCTCAAAATCATAATCCGTAAACTCATCACGAGTACGCAAGTACGATTTAATAGATTCCTTAATCTCGAAGAAATCTAGAGAGGTTAATTCTGATGGGGTAGCTGGCATGTTATGTTCTCTCTAGGATGAACTGCACAACTTGTGTAACTTGCTGACCCACTATGGCATAGTTGATAGCAATGTCTATTTCATTCTCATCTAAAGAAGGTTTGACACTTACGGATCTAACCTCTACCCTAGGTTCTAACCTAGAGATACAATTATAAATTTCATCTCGAAGATCTTCAGCAAGAAAGACATCAAATGGTTCGAACAATAATCCTGATACTCTAGATCCAATATCATACTGATAAGGTCTTTCACCGAACTGAGTTAAGATTAAATTTCTAACAGATTGCTTAATTGCATTAGCATTGGACACAGCACTAACATCCTTAGTATTAGGGTTCGCCTTAAAGGAGACTGCAAAGTCTTTAAAACCTCTACTAAAGAATTTCTCAGATCGAAACGTGTATCCCGCCATTATTAAGTTGTTTACAACAGTTGTCTGGATTATTTATAGCACTTTATAGAAAGTATACTTTAAAAACAATTCTTCACCCTTTTTAATAGGTTTAATGGTTTTCACTGAGTACAAATACTTGTGGGGAACGAAAACCTTCCACTTAATACAGTTAGGTTCTTCACTGTGATTTATGAACCCTCCTAGAGGTGTTCTGTATATCTCTTCATCCAGTACAATATGTGACAACCCTAGGTCTACACCCTCTGGGATATCTTCCAAGGCAAAAATGCCCTGTCCTGCGACAGGGCTATCTTTTACATGCAAAAAGTCAGGTAATGCTTTGTAAGTCACCTGCCTTGCCCACGATATTTCTTTTTCGCACTGTTACGGGAAGTTGCTGAAAGCTTCGTATTGATAGAATTCCCTTGACGGGTCTTCTTTGGACGAGTTTCCTTCAGTTGCCCTAGTTTCGTGTAAATCGCCATGATCTCTTATATTGATACTATGATGATAGCACATTCGGACTACCATATGCAACCACCGAAGAACATGGCCAAGAAAAACCAGGAAATCCGATTCCCAGAGGATCGAAGATTCGACCTATAGGGAGTTTGTAGCAAAAGACAGTCTTAGATTGTGCAATGAGGATTCTAGTGTGTCCTATACCTCCGTCTTCTATGGTAAGCATAGAACATGGGTACGGAGTTGGTATCGGACATAACGCTTTACCGCACGGACACATATGAATCACTATATTCGTGCACGGTGATGGATGGTTGATGAACCTATCACCAAATGTCATAGTTGGTAAGAAGTTCGTCAGTACCGTTGCCTTTAAAGGGTGTAGAGGACCAAAAGGTATCAATGATAGTGGTGGCCACCAACATGTCCACTGTTTAATCTTAATAGGGTACATGGGCGGTGGTCCCGCACATCCCATAACACAATGAACTGTAGACGGAATACAGATTCCGTGCCCAGAACAAGGCAATCCCGTAATTGGTGCAACTGGTAAGAGAAATCCGTATGCCATTATGTATCTTCAGTATAGTGTGATTCAGGTATCACAAATTCATCATCAAATTCATCTCTATCCGAATCGGAAGGATCATATGATGAGGGATTTATCCTCTTAGTGGTATCTATAAGAGTACCAGGATTAGTTTTGTTTGTCAAAGTTCCGAATACGAGGTCGCATTCGCTGAAATATGGATTTCCGAAGTTTTTGATAGATTCTCCATATGTGATAGTAGATCCAGTATTATAATTCAGTACCGTCATGGTTCCGTTAAACGGTCCTAGCAGTATTTCGAATTCTGAGATTAATCTGGGGTTTATCGCAATAGCAGCGTCACTTACAAAGTCCAATGCAAGTCCATACCCACATGGAGGGTTCGCTATCCACCCAATATCCCAGAATCCCGTAGATGCTACCTTGCTTGTACCAGGATTCGCAGGACTATATCCGCAATACGCATCTAATACTCCATTTGTGTTTGATGTAGTGCGGAGATAGGTATCCCAACACTCACTCTGTGGCATTCCATTAGTCAGAGAAGTGTTAATAGTGATATTCGTGAATGTATTACCGTATGAGGTAGAGAATCCTTGATTATAACCAGATAAGTTACCTCCTAACCATAATTGGAACTGTTGGAACTCACTAAACCCTTGTCTATTGTAATCATAGGTGTTTTCATCACTACCTACTGGTACAAATACAATATCACTGGAGTTACTTGGGTCACGATAGCATCTACCTTCGATATCACCTCGTTTACATGGCCAACACTTGCTATTTCCACCTGGTCCTGAGTCTCTAGTCCAAGTTAATAGGGGTTCTGGTAGATTCCTTAGGAAGTTCATGAAATCCTGCCCCTGAGAACCCGTTGTATGCCCCTCTAACGCCATCGAAACCCTAAAGCTTGCCTTCTCTGCCTTCGAAGCACAATATTTGTATACCATATACCCATATGCCCTCTGTTTACCCTCTTCGTTTAGGTCAAGATAGGGACAAGGTATCTCAAAAAAGCGAGTAGCGGTGTATAACTTAGGTTGAGGTAGTTCGATACAGTTTTTCTTGTTGTTCCAACCCCATAAATCAGAGAATCCGTCACTTCTATCATCTGTCATCCTCACCCCACTCAACATTTCGGGGTATTGGTTGTTCATCATCTCATTAAAACGAGGAGATGCCTTAATTGCACCTGTCATATCCTCTGCAGTGAACAATGCGTCCTCATATAATCTCGGAAACTCGATGTTTATGCAACTTGCGGGGAAATTTGAGCACAAATTCGTCTTTTCATCATCATAATCCTTAATACGGACGTAACCAGTAGGGTACTTTGTGGTAAATCCGTTCATCATAGTGTTAAATCCACCGATAACACCGTTATCCATCTGCGATACTTCCTCATCATCAGCATCTGCACGGTTTTGGATGCTCTCTTTTAGTCCATGCTCCGCTTTTACGTTATCTGCGAACGTTTTAGTGGACAGATTTACATTTGGACCACGCATCTTGTAAGATTCCTTCTCAGATTCCACAATATAGATGTTCGGTCTCTCATTTGGATCAGGATCATACCCGCTTCCACGGTCTTTGATGAGTATTTCTACAATAGAACCGTCTTCATTGATCTGTGATATCTCTAAAACTGCTTTTTTAAGAGGAGTTTTACCTTTTCCCTCTCCACTTGCTCTTCTTAATTGCTTAGATCCTGTGTTTATGGTCTTACTTGTGCCACTTATTTGCACATCACCCGTAATTGATCCCTTTCCATAGGGCATTAAGTTCTCTCTTTCCTGATATGACTCACTCATATCCTCTTCTAGCACCGCAGACTGCTTCTTTTTGATATCTTTCATACCAAAATTGTTCTTTGTACCGTCTGGATTGTTAATTGGGTCGTTTGGAGAGTCCACAAATGCCTGATCCCATCCACCCATGTTGTGAAATACCTTCCTTGCGTTGTCATTAGCGGATCTTTCGGTCAAAACTGCAGGTTGTTCGATGTCAATCTTCGGATTGTTGTATCCAAATCCTGCATTTATGATGTCTACACTCGCAACTCTACCCTCTGAATCAATATTTGCTCTAATTTCTGCTGTATCTAAGGTACGATTTGCGATTAATTGCTGTGGATCGATCTCAATACGGTAGTAAGTGATCTTTTTAGGGAATTCATACACCCCAAAGAACGCACCTTTGTCCTTAATACCATATCCTGCGAGTACTTGGATGCCTCCACCGTCCGAAGAAGTCAAAGATTGTTGATATGTGAAGTCATTTCCCTTTCCAGAGAGCTCCATATACCCTACTTTTAACTCATCACCGAAATATCTGACCTGTGTAATGTCCCATCCGTTGATTTTTTCACCAACAAACCACGATCCTGAAGTAGTTGTGTAACGAAATAGTATTCTTGTACTGGTTGTATCCGCAACTAGGAACGATTCATTGACATTTTTCGACTTCATGTCGGATAAAGTCATCTTTGTCTTCAGAGTTTCCCAAGAATCTGCTCTGACTTCGTAAAATTGACTGTAATATTCGTAATTTGGTACGCAATCATTGTCACCAGACTGACAACATGCTGCATCTGACAGTCCAAAGTTGATTCCGAAGATCGGACCGTTCCATGGATACGATGTATCGTACAAATAGTAGATAAATTGACTGTCATAAGACTGCTCAAATGACAAATAGCGGGGAAGTGCTGCTTTTACTGCTCCATTTCTACCATAAAACCACTCAAACAGTGCATCTGTGGTATTAACTCCCGAAACATTAGCTGGATTACCCCAACCTTGGATCGCAGGAACGCCAGATTGCTCTCGCATGTACTTTTCATACGTCCAATCGTTGTTAGATCCGAAAGTTCCAGACCATTGATACCAATTTGACCTGTTAACTCCACATTCTCCAGTCGGTCCAATGGATCCTACGTCAGCATAGGTGGAAACTGCACTGCTCGATCTGTTTATTTCGAAGCAGTATCCAACTATACCTACATATCCCCACAATCCTCCTCTAGGTCTAGGGCAATCTGGCACTCCTCCACCAGGATTCTGCAATCCAACCTCATTTTCAGGTGAAATTGTGTAGAAGTGATCCCTCTTCATTGTATTTGTATCATAATAATACTCATACAATGGTTTAACTGACTCTCCAGGTGCTGCATATGCTGCTGCTCCTGCAGAACTTGTCCAAATATATCCTAATACTTCTCTTAATGCGTACCCAGAAGGAGGAGATGCGTTGGTTGACATCATTGAGTCGTTCAGAGTTGCATTATAATGCAGATACAACGCTGTAGTACCGACTGCTTGCTTCCTTGCTATATGAAATACTGGTCTTCCATCACGAGGTTCCTTGTTATAACCCTCCATGACCTTCTTTGCGTTGGGGTCATTGGGGAAATCCCTCTGATAGTCTAATACTTTCTGTATTGTAAAGGTATGATCCTGATACTTGGCACGGTACCATCTGTATATTGCCTGACGCATCCCATCACAAGTACCTACACAGGTCTCATCATTGTCTCCGAGATATAAAACTACGTCCTTACCCTGTATCATAGAGCCAGGACCGAATCCGTTAAACGTAATATTGTAGTTAGTACCTGGTCCGCTATGGTAATCGTGTGATCTGTACCCACCAAAAGCAGGACGTTTAAACGTCTGACTGAATGAACCAGATGTTACTACGTTCGGATAACTTCTTCCTGTCTCAATTATATAAGCTGGCATTACTCCAGTTCTTTGATACGACCCTCCAACATATTTAGTCTGGTATACAGATCGTCAAATAACTGACTTAGGTTTAGATAATCTTCATACCCCTCAGGTTTGTATTTTACCATATCAGCACCAGGAGGCGGTATCTTACTGAATGCTTCTTCTAATCTCTTGGATCTCTCGGCAAGGTTTTCGAGTGCCTTACCGATCATCTCCATATGTTCTTTGTACTGGTCTAAGAATTCTTCCATAATGAAACGACGGTATTTTTTTTACGGTAATTTTTTTTCAGTCCTTTACCTTATTAAGTATAACAGACCCGTCAATATCCTCTTCGAAATCCAACAGAGTCCCTTCTATCCAACCCAAGTCCTCAACAAGAGCCTCAGGGATTCTCATAAAGAAATCTCCTTCTTCGTCCAATTCTAGTTTCATAGCATATCTGTGATCCATATTACGTTTTGTATCTCTAGACACTTTATATAGTGTTTTCTTTTTTCCGAAGTACAAGTTCGGTATAACTTAAATACATCTTCCCATCATCCTCCAAGTCCACCAACGTGGAATTGCACTGGTATGGGTGGTGTAACATATATCCTCCCTCTAGGTATATTCCGATATGATTGCATAAACGATGCCCTTCAGCGTTCCTGTAACCGCCTTTGAGAGGTTCTATGAACAGTCTCATGATCATGACATCACCCTCTTTCATGATATGATGATCAAAAGAATCCATGTTGTTTCCCTGATATATTACAGTACTGCCATTGGGTGCAGCAGAATGTATATAATCTGTTTTAAAGTAATACTTCTTCTCTGAAGGATAGTCATATAAAGGTATACCGTATTGCTCCTCATAGAACTTAAGGATAACACCATAACATCCTCCGATGTTCTGTTTTTGTTTCCACCACGGTAAGTCCATATAAGACTTCCACCTTTCCCAAGTATCTGAGTAGGTAGGTCTTAGTCCCATATTCTTCTTAATTGCCTCACGTCATCTACTCCAAAGAGTGATCTGCATTTATTCTCAGCATCCTGTCTGAGATTACTCTCACAAAGAAACTCTACCTTAACAAGACGATTGCTAGGGTAGAGTACTTGTGCTTCCCATCTAGTAGGTGTCATGCGGGTACCACATTAAATGTCAGTGTGATTCTATTATCTGTCTGATTACTCTCATATCCATGAGTCAGATTAGATGGATAGATTACTACGTCACCCTTTTTAAATGGTACAGTTGCTTCCTGTAGGTTAAAAGCAGTCATCTGTTTAAACGGTAACATCATTACAGGGAACATCTGAGATTGTACCTGACGCTTAAACTTAAGGAAACTATGCTGTTCCTCATCATAGTTAATAAAGAACGTACCACTAAACACACAGTTAGCATGTTCATGGGGGGCATAGATAGCACCTTGATGGGCAACCTCTACATATACATCATTAATACGAAACTCAGAAGCATAGTTTAAACCTTCATTATTATGAAAGTGTACACATTCCATTAACTGCTTCTCTAGATCAGGCATATCATGTAGGATCTGATTAGTCTTACCTACCTGTTGTACGTTATGACATAGAACTGCTCTTTCGTTTATCTCAACGAAATCCTGATTCTTCATCCATTTCAGTACAGGATCTACAAACTCTTCGATATTAAACTTACTCACAGGAGTCATAAAGAGACCATACGTCTCCTTATCCAAGCGAGTATGTTCATTAAAGTCCTGTTTAATGTCGTGTAGGCTCATTCTGTTTCTTTTGGTTTCTTTGTAATACGCTTAATTAATTTAGCATACTTCACTTCTTCTTTAGTATACCACCCTTTATGCTCTTTAGCAAGTCTGAGTAGTTTCTTTGCGGACTTTCTGTCCGACTTCCTCTGTGTCTCATCCATATGAGAAATTTTTATATACGAAAAATATTTTTAATATAACATAATATAACGACCCCTCTGGGATACGTTTATAGCTTAGAAAGACGGTACTTTTTTAATTAATGATAAGAATGGGAACAAATTAACTGTCAAAAGTGTTAATAACTGTTCCTCACTATGTGTTACCTACGTCATAGCATAGACCCTCAGCAATGAAATAGTCGCATAGGGGTTGGTATTGTCTGAGATCGTCTACCAGTCCATAGTCGATTAATCCCTGAGCAAGTTCTATCTGTTCATCAGGTGGCAATGACCCTGAGTCGTAGAGTTCTAGTAAGAACTCTAACTGTTTGGGAATTACTCTCATGCTAGTTGCTTGCTATAGGACTCTGCGTCAGCAAGTGCCAACTGATAAGATTTAAACGCTCCGTAGGTTTTACAGTTCGGATAATCATATGCCCAGAAGTGTTTGTTACCTCTGTTCCATATTTTTATGGTAACTGGGGGATCGGTCTCTAGGGTGATGGTTTTAGTCATTAGAAGCACGAAAGGCAAAAGGGGCAAAAACAAATTAAGCAATAAGGGCAATATGGGCATCTAACCTACCCATTATATATCATTTTCTCTGTTTTGTATACCCTCTGCTGTCTGTGTGTTGCTCTGCTCATAGTGTTGACAAATCGGTGATGATATGAGACAATTTCAGGTAGCAACAGGTGAGACCATTTCCAAAGGTATAGAACACTTAACTATGTTTTATTTAACCTTTTTAAATGTGTGTCACTTTTGGTACATTTCCCCATAGACACTTTACGCCATCTAGGTTATTGCTTCCCAGTTCTCTCTTGGGAAATCTGGTTTGCTGATCTTGTCAAAAGATGGATAGAAAATCTTATCTAGTATTTTCTCTGACATTACTTCCTGTTCATCATCCATGAATACCCGATAATGCTTAAATGCATTATAGAGTAATTCGTATTCTTTTCTGGTGAATTCTTCGATTAGTTTACTCATTTTGGTTTCCTGTCTGATAGTGTGAATTATGGGCGGTTAGTTGGTGGTGCTGTTACGTTACTAACCTTTAATAATAATAATGACCTAATTAACCCGATTTGTTGGTTTATCTCAAGTAGAGGTAACCACCTGCCCAGTTTGCACGATTTAGACATAAATTCCTGGAATTCTCGTCTAGTAGGTTGTAACGTACATGCTTTGCGGGTGCTTTCCAAGATGCAGGTTTGTACACATTTCCATTTTTCTTATCTACAAATGCGTGAACTGATCTACTGGAATACTGGTCGCTTCCGTTTCTCTTCTCACATTGGCATATTTTAAAATACTTCCTACCTGCTTCGATTTGGAACTGTAAATCTTGCCCCTGTGGGTACTGGTGGTTATAGTCCTCTGTGAGAACTGTGCATAACTCTTGAGCGAAGTTTAGAACTGGGTTTGTTGCTGTTTTCATGATGATGATAAAAAAAAATTTGCGTGTCTGTGTGGGGATGTGTGATTTACTGATTGATTGCCCTTCGGTTAATTACGAGGTCTCTGACTCTTTCCCTGTCTAGTGAATCTCCGTTGCCCCAAGTGACGTGAGTTCCCTCTTCGCATAAATCCAAAAGGTTTAGGGTTGCTAGTGCTAACTCTTGCCTAGTTAATCCGTCTATTGGGTAGAGTGCATCAGGGTGACTAGGTAAATAGAACATTTCGCAATAGTCTAGGAATTCTTTAAAACTATGCATTGTTCCAACCTCTGTAAATGTTTAGAATTGTCATTAACTCGTTGTATTGCTCTGTTGAGTATGCTCTTTTGTCCTCTGGTGTGAAGTCTGACCAATCTGTGCCATCAAACTTGATTTCGAGGGTGTTTTCTGGTGAGAGTCTTGTTTGCATTTTTTGGTACTCCGTAGGTGTCTATAATAGTAGTTTAAACGATTTTTGGATTAAAGTAAATACATAATGTGCGGTATTTACTTTGTCACATTACTGGAATGTTCTTTTGATTAGATTTCTGTATCTAACTGCATTGCTTCCTAGTGTGTCAGCGATTTCCTTTTCATCAAATTCGATTCTGTCGATTTCCCAAGTATCATTTTCGATTGCTCTGATAAATGCGTACTCGTCTGTGTGTGCGTCATGATCAAAGTTGTTCCATGTCAATGTGCCACCATTTAGATTTCTTGTTAAATCGTCTCTGCTGTGTGTGTAGAAAATTGTGGCAATGTGTGCGTCATTAACTCTTACCTCTGATGTGAACTCGTTACCTGTGTGAACTGAGTTCCATACCATAACGTTATTTCTTAAAGAGCAATTCTTTCTCTGTGCGATTGCGTTGATTACGATTTCTTGGAATCTGTCTAGTTTCATTTTTGGATGCTCCGTAGGTGTCTATAATATAATTATAGTCTATTTTGGTGCTTATTCCATATAGAATGTGCGGAGATTATATTGTCACAAGATCGGTTTACAAATTCCTGTTTCTCTGCTCTTGTAATAGTTGAGTAATACAATTATCGATACATTCGAAAATTGTGGTTTCTGTTCCCTCGTTATCCTTGGGTAGATTTCCAAAACCTGTGAAATCTGCCATCCTTCGGATATCGTAGAGATCGCATAAAATGTCTTCTATGTTCATGAAAGTTCCTCCAATAGTTGCATGATTATGTTAGTGCGATCAATTAATGCTGATCTACAATCTACTAAATCACCATCATTTAATTCCCTTAAACTGGTGTTTAGTTCTTCGATCTGGTCGAATATTTCATCTTTAATACTCATCTATATTAAACTCCTCTAGTATTGGTTCTGCTACGTCACTATCCCAATTTACCATTTCTAGAAATACATCATTTTGACCTGTGTCTTGTCTGATATTCTCTAGGTCTATATGAAATTGCTCTGTTAGATGATTTCTCATCTGATCAGGTGTAAGGTTATTTACATAAGTGCTAACAAATTTCCTTACTACCTTATCGTATTCATTCATAGGTAACATTATGCCACCTCCAGATCAGATAGATAGCACTCAACTGTCATAATCTCATAGTCAGTAATGTGAGTGCTTACAACTGCATAATTATTTGATCTCTCAAGTAATACAACTGAACCAGTAAGATCATCATGTATTTTTGATTTAACATTAGTTCCTAGTTTAATCATTGGCATAAGTCCTCAAATAATCGGTTTGTTAGGTTGATTTGCTCATCTTCGGTGAGTTCGGGAAAATCTGCTTGTACTTCCTCAAATAGATTTTCC
>TARA_R100000278_G_scaffold29634_3_pt1 | contig 11325 bp, 14 predicted proteins | sample TARA_R100000278 | Tara Oceans TARA_R100000278 (sample SAMEA2620755) | marine metagenome | biome: marine biome (ENVO:00000447); feature: deep chlorophyll maximum layer (ENVO:xxxxxxxx); material: "saline water (ENVO:00002010), including plankton (ENVO:xxxxxxxx)" | depth 66 m | reverse complement strand
TCTAACCTCTTTTTGCATTGCTTCAAATATTTCAAAATTGCTTTTAATAACACTATAGAAAATATTTATATCTGTAGTTTCAAACAGTAAAACACTTTCACCGCTCACACCGCTTAAATATATCATATGCGTGTTATATTGCTCTTGGTCCATATTATCAAAAGTACTATTTGCAATCCAAAAGCGCAGATCATTTTCTTGCTTTACTTGGCCATCATTGCAATTTAGCATAAATGATGGACAAACGTCATTTAAATATGAACTATCAAACATATCTAAGCTTTCAAAAATATCAAATGTACTTTTCTTTTGATATTCTTTCGCATGTTTGAAGCGCTCTTGGCATGCTTCGCGGTACGTAATTTTACCGTCTTGATATTCTTTATACATGTTTTAACCTCTCTTATTTTAGTTATAGACTGGCGCGGATCGGATTAATCTACACCAGTTTCTGCCTTAAGGCTTCATCGGTATAACAAAAGCGCGTATTTAATCCGGGTCTAATAAATACGCAATTATTATGAAAACAATTAGTATAATAAAGTCATTCATTAAACCGGCCTTGTATGAGTTGGAAACAATGTAATTAAGCGCCTAAAACCGTCCTGATCTTCACAAACTTGAGTTGCTATTGGTCCAACTGCGTTTATTTCCGGGTCAATTGCAACCTCTATTTTATAATGATTGTCAAATTCATTTAAAAGCGCTTTAAGTTCACCAATAGTTTCAATATGTCCGCGCGCATCCGCTCTTTGTAAATGCCATTGATGCAAATCTTGCATTCCTCGTTTATAATTTTCAACTGCTTTCATAGCTATTTTAGCTTCATTAGTTTCTGCATATGGCGTTTTTTGGTACTGCTTGCCGGACTTTGTAAGACTATATAGTTTATTTTTATCTTTTGCTATATGGCCTTTATAAATCAATGCTTGAATATTTGTACAATAATAACCTCTAGACATATCCGCAAGCGGTTTATTTGGGTATTTGTTACGCCAAAAAAATTGTTGCATTTGTTTATAACGCAGTTTTGGGTTGCGCTCTATATATTCTAGGAACTTGGTTGCAGTGCTTTTATTTTTCATTTTTAACCTCTCTTTGTTTGTTTTGAATTAATGTATTTTTATATTGGTTGCGCTCTTGCTTTACGTGGTAAAGTCTCACATAAAGCGCAATAATAATAATAGTTAATATTATACTATCCATTTTTTTTAACCTCCAAATTATGCAATCTTAAATATTTGATCATGTTTGATATTGCTTGAAACCTGCTATTCCGGCCCGGCACGCCGTCACCGTTTGGGTTTGTGCTTAAATCAATAATAATCTTGTGTCCTAGTTCTGATAACTCTTGCCATTCTTTATCATTAAAAGTACTCATGTTTTAACCTCTCTTATTTAATATGTTATTGACTGTTTTCTTTTGTGTTCCGTGCGCCGGAAAATATACAATTGACTTGCGTGTTTTAACCTCGCATAGTTGGCAGGTTGCACAACTTACGTTGTTGTTTTCTGCGGTTGCCGGACATTGTACGAACTGCTTACCGCCTTTTTTAAACGCGCCTTTAGTTTCACTATCTGCAACAGATACAACCGGGCCAACGTTTAACTTGCTTAGTTCTATAGCTTCATCAATGCTATTACCGGATAGATTCACAGTGAAACCGGCTTTGTTCATTGCTTTAATTATAACGCCGTTACCGTGTTTTTTTGGATCGTAATGAGTATATGTAAAACCGCGCTTTCCTTTGTTGGCCTTGGTTAACTCTTCGCATGCGTCACCGTCTAAACGTTCATTGTTTCCGGGTAAGTCACCGGCTTGGTTATGACGCCACAATTGACCTTTTGGTAAAGCTTTTATCTTAGATAAAAACTCTTTGAACGTGTCACCGCGTAAACCGTTAGTAACCTTTTTCCAATGCCATGAAACCGGCCCGGTTTTAGCATAACAACCGGCGTTAATAAATGGGCAGGACGGCGGACACGTTGACGCCTCGGTAGTACTAACCGGTATTGGTCCAACTTTGCTATTACTTGAAACTCTTGATAAATGTGTAATATACTTATTCATGTTCTAACCTCTCACAGTTTGTTAATTAATATGCTATAATTTATTGATAATATTTTACAATTACTAATTATTTGTGAACAATATTTATAAAGCAATTTCAAGTCCAATCAATACAAAATAGACACCGGACGGCCGGACCTAGTTTGTAATAGTTTGTGTTACATATTGGAGTTTACTCTCGATAGGTCGCGGATTTATAATCCGTTTTTTTGTTGCATTCTTTGACTGGACAGTGCAGCAAGGCCGACTTTTTGATTTCCACGAAGTCACTCCCTAAAAATTTTTTTTCTTTTTGTGAACACTCTGCACTGTTTACATTCCACCACATGGATTGGGTAGAACTAACAGACGAAGATGCGGAACGCTTAGTTAGTGCCATCACTCGCGCAAAAGATTACGCTAAAAAGATGGCCATATTCCAAAGCGGTTTTATCGCACCTGACATGAGATGGCTGCAAACATCAGCGCATGATCTTTACGATGAGCTATCACCACGCGAACGCGAAGTCTTTAGCATGCGCATACAACAACACACATTTCCGATTATTGCTGACGCGCTCGGCATCAGCGAAAGCAGTGCAAAGACTTACTGGCTACGGACCATGGCTAAATGTAGCAAGCTCTTCGTGTCGCCGAATAAACTATAAGTATATGGGAAAAAAAGCAGATATAGACCCGGATAAAGTCAAGATGCTTGCCAGTTTTGGTTGCACCTACCTAGAAATAGGTAAATACTTTGCTGTTAATGAAGCAGTAATACGCAAGAAGTACAAAGCAGAATACGAGCAAGGCAAAGAAGAGATGAAACTATCTCTGCGTCAGCTCCAATGGAAGCACGCCGGCCAAGGCAACACGGCATTGCTCATATTCTTAGGTAAGAATTACTTAAACCAAACGGACAAGTCTCAAGTGGACCACACAAACAACCTGGAGTTAGTGCTAAAAGAAGTGGGGTTTCAAGGTAACCCGATGGATGATCAAACAGATAGTCAACAAAGAGAAATTGTGGAAGCTGGTGGGATACCAACCGATTCCGCAACAGCTTAACATACACAATTCCAAAGCTCGCTTTCGCATCAACTGCCAAGGCAGGCGCAGTGGTAAATCTTACTCCGCTGCATACGAGATACTTCCTTGGCTACTTACGCCAAACACTCGTGGCTGGATAGTATCACCAAGCTACAACCTATCACAAAAGATTGCACGTATCATCAAAGAAGACATTATGGTAAAACTCAAATTGCCTATTGAAAACAAAAAAGAAGTTAATGGCGATTTGTATTACATGAAACTTGCCGGGTTAAACTCTGAGCTATCGGTCAAGTCAGCAGATTCTCCGGAAAGTTTAATCGGAGAAGGCGTGGATTATTTAGTAATAGACGAAGCTGCAGCAATGCCAAATAAATTGATATGGGAGCAGTATCTCAGACCAACGCTATCAGATAGACAAGGTTGGTGCTTGATGGTGTCTACACCACGTGGTTATAATTGGTGGCATAAATTATGGGAAAGAGGTAGTGATTCAAACTATCCTGACTGGGAAAGTTGGCAACACCCAAGTAGTGAGTCACCATTTTTTAAAGACAACCCGGAAGATTTAAAAAAGGAATTAACCAATGAAACATTCTTACAAGAGTACGAAGCTCAATTTACCTCATTTTCCGGTAAGGTCTACCCATTTGACTCCACTGTTCAAGTACGCAAAGACCTTAAATACAATCCCAGTTTGCCAACATACTGCTCGATCGACTTCGGTTTCCGCAAGCCTGCCGTTGTTTTCGCTCAAATCGATTTTAAGTCAAAAGGATTACCAACTATCTATCAGATTGACGAAATAGCAATGGTAGAGAATATCAAGACAGAAGACCTTGCGAATATGGTCCGTAAAAAGCCATATCAGATTGCTGGGTATTTTGGCGACCCGGCCGGTGGTGGTAGAAATAGCCAGTCCGGAATGAGCGATATACAGATATTTTGGCGCAAAGGTATGCGCATACGATTTAGAAAAGATGCTATGACGCGCAATGTGGTAAATGGCGTATCACATATGCGTAGATGGTTTGAAGATGCAAATGGCGATACGCACTTCTTTGTGTCAGATAAGTGCAAAGGCTCAATTGCAAGCTATGAAAATTACAGATATCCTGAGAATAGAGCAGAGCAATCCATCAAAGAAGAGCCATTAAAAGATGGCGTATATGATCACATCAACGATGCCATGCGTTACATGATTGTAAACTTATTTCCTATTAAACAGAGAATGGCCGGAGTAATAGATTGGTAAGAAATATATGGTAACAATTCCTGATTTATCGCAGAGTGCGATAGCTGAAAGTTTAAAAGATAGTTTAAGATACATCGAAGATGAACGCGTAAGAGAGCGCGATTATCTCATGGATTGGTACGAGGGTATCAATGTCGATGATTATGTGCGCGATTACTTTAGTGCAGAAACACTAAGACAAGCGCCAATGCTAAATTCAAATATAACTGGTAGAGTCTGCGCTGTACGAGCTATGACATATAAGCGCCCCCCAAGAATGCGCGCTTCGGATACTTACCTTGCCTCCATAAACGTCCACAGTCTAAACGCGCAGCGCAGACAACTTGAAAGGCTTACATTCTTGTTAGGTTCTATGGCCTTTCGCTCAAGATGGTGCGAAATGGAGCAAGAACTAAAATATGAGATACTATCTCATTTTACGCCAATCTTTCTTGCTGGAGATAGCAGAGATCAGCCAATTGGCGTTTGCTATCCAATTGAGTTTCAAGGCAACAGCAGGATGGACGCACCAATGCATGCAGTATGGACTGAATCTAGGCCTGGATACCAGGGCGAGCATTATCTGCTGGATGATCATGGACGCAAGATAAGCGTCAATGATGGCGATATCAATCCATATGGTGTCATGCCAGTTACCTTTTGCCATAGGCATCCACCAATACGTGATTTTAATAGCGTAAAGAACGCTATGGATGTTGCGCAGGCTGACTTAGCGCTAAATGTAGCATTGTTTGAACTTGAGATAGCAGTGCGTTATGGTGCAATGGGCATCAAGTTTGTTGCTGGCGTTGATGATGCTAGTAGGATTCAGATTGGGACAGACAAGATACTTTACCTGCCGGAAGGTGCAAATTTTGGAGTAACCAATAGTGGTGGTTCGCTTCAAGAAATAGTGGACGCGACACGTTTTTTCGTGGAGTCAACCTTAAATAATAACCACATTAGAGCAAAATTTGCTAGAGATGACTCAGGTAACGCGCCAAGTGCAGCTAGTTTATCTATCTTAGAGATGGAAGCTAGAGATATCACCACTGGCGAAAAAGAAGATACATGGCGACCTTGGGAACAAAAACGCTACAAAATCGATAGAGAAATACTTCGTGTAGAAGCAGGCGTAGATGTCGGTGAAGATTACAGTGTAGACTTTCTCGAACCGAATTATGCTCTCACACCTGACACGGAGATCGCATTGTGGAGTTGGCGTTTTGAAACTGGTCTTGCAACCAAGCAAGATTATTTTGATTACATGAATCCTGATGCAAGTCCTGAACAACGTGCAGAGTTTGAGGCACAACAAGAACAAGTTGAGCAGCAAGACCAACCGGTTAATCGATTATTAAACAGACTACAAAATGGCGGTTCTTGATGATACCATAGACGCTTTTAATAGCGCAATCGATCAAGCTAGTAACGATTTTATTGATGATACCAAAGAACTAGAAGAAGAAGGTCTATCTGTAGAAGAAATATTACTTTTTCTATCTGCAATCGATATCGGTACATATTTTATCGAAGATTTAGGTGCTAGAAATGCAATTACTGCATACATGGCAGCAACTGAATCTTTATTGGATGATATTCCATTTTTTGGAGCAACATCGGAAAATCAACTCCTAGCTTTACAAAATATGCAACGTTCTAATGTTGTAAGGCTTACTGGCACAATTGGAGAGTCCATAAGAATGAGTATATCACAAGGCATTACAAATAAATTAGGTAAAGATGATATAGCAGACCTTATTAAACGCAATCTTGCAAGAGATGTTCCAAGAGTAGATACAATTATTACAAGTACGTTAGGTACATATCAGCAAAGTGTTATCGCTACAATGTCAGAAGATTTACCTGAAAGCACTTTGTATCGCTATCAAGGACCACGCGATAATAAGAATAGAGATTTATGCAGAACATTTTTAAATGATCAGCCATTAACACGCGTAGAAATAGAAGCAGAGCAACCAGGCGCATTTCTTGATAGAGGTGGATACAACTGCCGTCATTTATGGATACCACTTGTATAATGTTAAAGATTCAAAAAGTATTACGATTTACAAAAAAAGACCTTGATAAGCATGGCAAGGAAATAGCAGATGCTCATAAAGCTCAAACAGAGATGGGTGTAGACTTTGAAGGTAAAACATTTGCTTCTTATACATCACGTTATCGTAAAAATAAAGCATCAGGTAAAGCCGTGAAAGGTCAAAAAAGCACACAAGTAGAACCGCCAAATCTAAAACTTACTGGTGCAATGCTTGGTGCATTTCGTTTTATTAGAAGCGGTTTTCCAAGTGGTGAATTAGGAATTTTATATGGTATTAAAGACAAACTTCAAGCGACAAAACTTAAAGACAATCAGCTTGGAAAGTTTGGTAATGCACGCAAACGTAAGAACATAATCAAGCGACCTGATAAGGCGCGTGTCATCGTTCGTAATAATAAGATAGGACCAATTGCTGAAAAGGAAGTGGTCAAAATGTTTGCTGATGTAATTCGCAATAATGTGAAAAAGATTAACAAACGCCACACGGTAAAAGTGTAAATAGGAGACAGTATGTCTGAAGATAGTGTACAGAGCGTACCTGGTAATGAGCCAACACCAGCAAACGATGGCCAAGGAGTAGCGACTCAAGAAGCGCAGGATCAACCCCAACAGGGCGATGTTGGAGTATTGATCGCAGATGCAAAAAAATATCGCCAAAGAGCGCAGAAAGTAGAATCTGAGCTTGCTGATTTGAAGAAGCAGATCGAATCGCAACGTCAAGCAGAGCTTGAAAAGCAGCAAGAGTGGCAAACACTCGCTGAAGAACGTGCGACAAGAATTGCTGAACTTGAGCCTGTTGTGGCGCAAGCAAAGCAGCAAGAAGAGCAGATGAGAAATAATATACTTTCTGAGTTTAATGAAGAAGACCGTGAGACATTTGGGGATTTGCCATTAAGCAAACTTCAAGCATTGCACGGTAAAATTGTTAACACGCCGAAAGTAGCTGTTGCAAATAATCCTGCTGTTCCTGCGAATGAGGTCAAAGGTGATTGGACAAAGATGAATCAGAAAGATCGCATGAGCAATTGGGATAAGATAGTTGCAAGCTACAGTCGAGCAAGAAAATAAGGAAGTCTAAATTATGGCTTTAGCTAATTATAGTGGTGATACTACCCAAGGTAGTGCGGTTGGTGATCTAAATCCTGATGCATCGCATCTTGATGTATTTATTCCTGAACTATGGTCTGATGGTATCTATCGCTACTTTGAAAAGAACCTTGTCTTAAAACCATTTTTTGATGATTATTCATCAATGGTGCAAGGCAGAGGTGACGTATTAAACATCCCAACAATCCAAGAAGTTGCAAGTGCTACAAAAGTTGCAAACGATGGTGTTGCTTATACTGCGAACACTGAAACTGGAATTGCTTTAAATATTGACCAGCATACTTATGCTGCAAAGTTATTTGAAGACATTGCAATGATTCAGGCTAATGAGCAGCTTTTTGATAAGTATGCGCAGTCTATGGCATATGCTTTATCAAAAGCAGTTGATACAGAAATCGAATCCAAACTTCAAGGATTAGGTACAACTCAGTCTTTGGCTGCTGACAATTCTATGTCAAACGCTGATGTTGAAACAGCACTTGGAACATTAATGTCTAATGATATTCCAAGAGATGAATGTGCATTCTTCGTGAATCCATTGATTTTTGCTGACCTACTAAACTCAAGAGCATTTGTTGCTGCTGGTTCATCTGCTGGCATTGGTTTTGGTGCAGATAACGATGCTATGAATCGCGGTGAGATTGGAAGCTTATTTGGTATTCCAGTATTTACTAGCTCATTAGTATCTAGTGCTGCTGGTACTGGTACTCATGCTGGTTATCTCGTACATAAGAGCGCGATTGCAGTTGCTGTTCAACAGGACATTAGGATACAATCAGAATACTCGGTTGATTTTCTTGGTACTAAAGTTGTTGCTGACATTATCTATGGATGTGTAGCTACTACTTCTAACCATGTTAAAGGAATTGAGTTCTTGAATCCGTAATGGTAACTATACTGGGCGGTGGTGGTTTGTCATCGCCCAGTGCAATATATAGAAAGATTATTATGATAGTATTAAAAAAAGACAATCATTATTGCAACGTAGATAGCAGAGAAAAAGCGCAAGCGCTTGTTAATGAAGGCTATGAAGTGCAAAAGAATAAGCTCGGTGGGCCAAAGATCGTTAAGGAAGTCAAGAAAAAGGCTAAGAAAAAACAATCTTAATGTCTCGTTCACGGTGCGCCAAACCTTAGAGATGGAGAAAATATGGCAAACATACACAAATACTCAGTTCAAGAATCGCAGAATGTATCATTAGGGCAAAATGGTTGCCTATTTGAAGATGGTACAGATGCTATCTCAGGCAAGAAAATTGTTGCGATTCAATTCATTACTGCATCCACATTCACTACACTAACGCCATCAAGCAGTAGCTACGTTGGTACGGCTGGTGGTAATGGTGATGCGATCGATACTTCCAATGAATTTCCTGCTGGAATAACAATATTTGGTGATTGGACTGCTTTTACATTAGCTAGTGGTTCAGTGATCGCATACTTAGGATAAGCAATGCCTAATCTACAATTAGGCAATCTGCTTACCGCAGGCAATGCGCTTTTAGCATTCCCAAACAAATATTCTTTCAATTTCGATGGTTCTAATGATTATTTAGAAACATCTGACATAGGATTACCCTCAGGAAGCAATGCAAGAACTTTTGCTTGTTGGATTAAAAACACACGAGTTGATGCTTTTAGAGCTATTATTCACTATGGAACAAGCTCTAATAATCAATCAAATTTTATATCTATTGGTGATGCTTCTGATGGTTATAAGTTGCACATGGCAGGATTTAATAATACAGCAGATGGCTCAACAGATGCAATTCCAAATAATGAATGGTGTCATATAGCAGTTGTTTATTCTTCAAATGCAGTAAATTATTATATTAATGGTGTAGCTTCTGGTGGAGATTCTTCTTTTACTGGTATTAACACAGTTTTAGATGGAACTCTTGCAATAGGAAAAGACAAATTTTCTAATACTTATATTGATGCACTCATTGATGAAATTGCTATTTGGGATATTGCTTTAAGTTCCGATGATATTGCAAAAATTGGCTCTAAGCCAGTTGATTTTTCTAAAGCATCTACTTACGCTACAGATAGAACTTCCAATCTAAAACTATGGCTTAGAGCAGGAGACAAAGCACTTCCTGAAGAAGATAGATCAATTGCAAGACAGGATTTCTACTTAGACTTTGACGGCACGAATGATTTTGTGGATTTAAATACAGATTTAGAAAGTTGGGTTGAAAGTCCAAATAAATCATTTTCTATATGGGTAAAAAACGATGGTAATACAGATACTGCAAGAATATTTAATGTAGGTTACGCAGAACCAAATAGTACAGGATTTGGACTTGGAATAGATGATGGTACTGATAATAAACCATTTTATTTTTTAAGAGATACAAGTGCAGGAGTATTAAAAGCAGAATTTGGTGATGTATTAAACACTACAGACTGGTATCATTTTGCTATCTCTATTGATGGTACTGCTAATGAAGCATATATATATCAAAATGGTGTTTTAAAAGTAACTGTATCAAATGTTGGTGAACCTGCTCAAACAACTGACCAAACTGCAAAAATTGGCAAACATTTTGCATCTGATTCTGCTCATTATTTTGATGGTGCTATTTCTAATCTTGCACTTTACAAAACAGCACTCGATGCTCAAACCATTTCACAGTTTGCAAAGAGCAGATTCACCCCCATGAGAGACAATCGCTTTTCTGTAGTGGATTTTGATGGTAGTAATGACCATATAGTTCTCTCATCTTCTGCATTGTATTCAACACATACATTTTCAATATGGGTAAATCCAACTGATAATACATCTTCAAATGTAAACACTATTTTACTTTTTGAAAATGATTCAAATAATTTTGTACAAATATGGCATACAGGTACAGGTAATAGTGATGGTAAAAATCATATTATGTACAGAGTCAAAGCTAATGGAGTGACATCTAATAATCAATATGCTACAGAAGAATATGCAGATGAGTGGATACATATAGTAGGTGTAAGTAGTAGTAGTGGTACAAAACTTTATATTAATGGAGTTGAGAAAGTTTCTAACAGTACAGATGTAACTAATTTCCAAATTGGGACTGTAAATGAATATTTTATTGGTGATGATGCTAATACATTATTAGGCAGTATATCAAGCGTAGCAGTTTACAATGTAGCCAAATCAGCAGAAGAAATCTACGCTATCTATCAGAAAGGAATTACTTATGATGAATCTTCACTTAGTGGATTGGTTGGTTATTGGAGAATGGGCGATGACACAAGTAAAGCATATCCTACTATAGCAGATTCAAGTTCTAACTCAAACGATGGTACGATCACAAATGGTGCATCAGATGACATAGTACAACAAATGGTCGCAGGTTATGATTTAGGTGCATTTGAGAGTACAGGAGAAGAGTTAAGTGAAAATACATTTGGGGGATTAAATCAATTTGTGCCAAAGGTAGTTGATAGAGAAGTTATTTCCGTAAGTGGGGATGAATTAACATTAACTATACCAAGTGCTAACGATGCAGGAATGAACACAGGAAATTTAGCTAATCTTGGTCTTTCTACATCACTTGGATATGCAGTAGGTGATATAGTAAAACTACAATTCCAAGCAAAAATTGTAACTAATGGAAGTGGAGTTGGTGAAACTGTAAGATGGTATGATGTAAATCAATATGTGTTTCCTGCTACTAATATTTCACTTACAAGTGAGTATCAAACATTTACTTTTATTAATAAAATAACAAATCTTGGTTATTCTATTCCATCATTTTTAAGAATGGGTAATCGCACAGGAACAGATGTATATAATTTAAAAAACTTTAGTGTACAAAAAGTTTTCCAATCA
>TARA_R100000278_G_scaffold1725_3_pt1 | contig 11341 bp, 10 predicted proteins | sample TARA_R100000278 | Tara Oceans TARA_R100000278 (sample SAMEA2620755) | marine metagenome | biome: marine biome (ENVO:00000447); feature: deep chlorophyll maximum layer (ENVO:xxxxxxxx); material: "saline water (ENVO:00002010), including plankton (ENVO:xxxxxxxx)" | depth 66 m | reverse complement strand
TGATTCCACTAAAAAGGGTTTAGAAAGTTTTACTGATTCTTTTAAATCTGTGAGTGATAAAGCTAAACAATTTATTGGATCTGAAACTTTTGAAAATTATTTAGAATCTTATGAAGGTTTATACCTAACTGAAAATACTGGTTTTAGATATCTATTACCATACCTAAATAATGATTATTTAAAATCAGAAAATGTTATGACTAGCACTGGTTTCTTTGGTGAAAGTATACAGGAATTAGTAGGTGGTATAGGAGATTTATTATTAATAGATAGACCAGGCACTTATATAGAGCAAAGTAAGCAAGTATCATTAGGAGAGAATGGTAGGACTTTAAATGTAACTTTCCCATTACTTAATACAACAAATTATGAAGATATTAGTAAGAATTGGCAATTATTGTTTGCATTAATTTATCAAAATAAACATGGTAGGGTAAATAGATCATTAATTGAAGTTCCTTGCATTTATGAAGTATTTATGGAGGGGGTAGCATATATGCCTTACGGTTATATTAGTGGTATAACTGTAGATTTCTTAGGTTCAAGAAGAAAAATGAAAATTAGAGTACCGAAAATGCAAGTTGGAGATAGTGGTAGTTCAAAGATAAGTATTAGAGATGAAATTGAAACTGTAGTTCCTGATGCATATAACGTTAATCTAACTATAACAGGATTAAATCCTGAAAGTAGAAACTTTATGATGAGATCATTAGGTAACCCAGTGGTAGAAGCATCAACAAAAGGATCATAATTATGGCAGGAAAATATCAAAATAATATAACTAAATTACCACAACTAGACAACTATAGTTATGAAAATATTTTTAAGGTATATACTACTGGCGATAAAAACTTCTTTTATTATAACATAGTAAAAAAAGTTGAGATTCCTAAGGATATTGATGAGAACTTTGTTTCAACTCTTATATTACCCAGTAATATGCCACTTACTTCGTTATCATTTGATATATATGGTACTATGAATTTATGGTGGAGCATTTTGTTAATGAATAATATTACCAATCCTACCAAAAATTTACCCACCGGTAAGAGAATAAAATTTATTAAACCAGAAATTATACCTGCTTTTGTTCGTAGTATAAAAAGTCAATTATGAGAAACGATTTTAAAACTAGTTCATTAAATGAAAATGAAGTACAACCATTTTTATATAAAATTGAAAATGATGAATATTATATAAGAGGAATATTTTTAAATCCTAATGGTGATAGATTAGAAATTACTAAGCAAAGTTTATTTAGTTTAAATTTTAATGATAGTATATATGATCCGTTTATTGACGGCGTTGTAACTATATTGAATAAAGAAAATAGCCTTGAAAGAACTGTTGAAAGTGGTAGTAAAACTATCAAAGGTTTTAATTATAGAGGTGATGGTAAAGATGTATTTTATATAGAAATCGTACCTATTCAAGATACTAGTAAAAAAAGCGGTATATTAGGAGATGAAAATTTAAAATATAATAGAGTTTTTTCTTTACAAAATTTATTTGCTTGTGTTGATGAAGAAACAATATACATTAATGGGGTACAATATAAAAGAATAAAATTAATGGATCTTGATAAAAAAAGATTAACAGAAAAAAAGATTCAGTTTAATTCATCTGATGTACCTAATAATGAAGATATTAAAAAACAGGATATATATAAAGATAACGATGAAAGAGCAGTTGAAACTGGTACTAGTATTAAAAATATATTAACTAAAACTTTACAAAAAAATGAGGAAGAATTATTCCATAAACAAAAATCTGGAAGTTTTGATTTTTTAGGTAAAAGAGGTCCTACTAATTTTGATACTGGTTTAAGTCGTATTTTTTATAGTTCAGATGCTGATAATTATGCATATGATGATCTTATGTATCTTTATAAACATCATGTTAGTAATGGGGATAGAAGAACTTTTTGTTATTTAAAGAAAGAATATTTTGGCGGTAAATATACTTTTGAAAGTATAGAGAATATATTTAGAAAAGCAGTAATTGAAGGGCAAGCCGGTAATTATTTTATAGAAAAACTAAAAATATCATCTGGTACTAGTGTATCAGATCAAACTAATAGTACACCCGTTGCTCCAGTTGGGGCTGCTTCATTTGCTAATAAAAGTAATATAATTGATTGTAAATTTTTTAACCAATCTTTTTCTTTAACTAAAGACTCTTATAATACAAAGATTGTACATTCATATGATCATGAAAATAAACAGTTTAAGATATTTAAAAGAGACGCTGCTATAAAGAATGTAAGAGAAAAATTTAATGAAATATTTGTTGCTCCTTTAGGTGAACAATTTCCATCTATATTAACAAATGTTGACTTACAAGAAAATCAAAACTTTGAAGAACTTTATAGTTTATATAGTGATGAAACCGTAGCTAGAAGTATTGGATTGAATCAATTATTAAGAAGTATGTTAGCTACTAGCATATCAGTTGAATTAACCTGTTATGGTCAAATGTTTAGAAAAGCAGGTAGATTTATTTCAATAGATAGGAGTAGTAACTATACTAAAAATGATTTTGATACAAAATTCTTAGGTACTTATTTTATACTTAAAGTAATACATGATTTTGCAGGAGATAATGCTTATATAAATAAAATATATGCAGTTAAAACTTATTTTAATGATAAAATTCTAAATGAGGAGGGTCTTAACTAATGTATAGCACTAACGTTTTACCTAAAATTACTGATACTGTTATAAATGGTAATAAAGAATTTTACCAAAATAGTAATATATTGTTTAATACTTTTAAAGATGTATTAGGTGCATTACAATATAATTTAGATAAAGAAAAATCAAAAACATCTCCTAATACAATAGAAGATTTAACTGAATTATATAAAAAATTAAATGATAATAATTTTATTTTAGAAAATACTTTATTTGAAACTAAATTAATAGAAAGTGTAAATATTCCAAGTAACCCTGATGGTTTAGAACCGTCGCCTGTCACAGAAGAAAGAACTGAATTACCTGATATCGGGTTAAGTTTTAATTTTATTTACCATTATATTGAAACGTATCAAAATTTAAGTGATACTTTTAAGCTTTTCATACTTAAAAAATTAGACGGTGAAGAAACTCATATATATCAAAATTTTAGTGAAGATATAGGTTTAGTTTTGGATATGGGTAGTAAATTAAATTTTAATAACGTTGAAATGGATAATTTTTATTATGATAAGCTGCCAGGTACTTCTACAGAAGATCATGAAGAGGGACCTCCAACTAATTTACCAGCTAATGTAGTTACAAAAGTAAGTGAAAATGTTTTTAGAACAACTCAAACTATGAATTTAAGAACAGATGGCATGTTAAGATCGAATCTTATAGGTATTACTGTACCAGACGGTGATAGTCCAGCGAATCTTAACCCTGATACCGAGTTTAGACTAAATGTGTTTGACGATTTGAAAAAAATAAAAACTTCTAAAATTAATACTAAGTTTGGTGAAAAATTAGGTAAAATTATATCATTCTACAAAAATTTAAATATAAGAAATCAAGAAAAAAATACAGCACCTTATACACAATATTTAACTAACGTTGAAGAAGTTAGTAATTTCTTAGATATATTTAATAATAATGTTCACACAACTGCTATTGTTGATCAGACTGTTGTATCGTAGAATCATCATTAATAACTTTAGCTTTACTAATTAATTTATCGATTAATTCTTCTCTATTCATGGTAAGTACATGGTCTTCAGCTTTTTGTAAATTTAGTTCTTTTTTAGCTTCAATATCCATAGCTTTTATACCAACTTGAGTTTTATTTTTTTCATCAGCAATTTGTATTTTATTTAAAGTTTCAATAGCTGCAGCAGATGCACCTATTAACTTAGATAAAGCTTCTAAATCTCTACTATCAGGAGCTGCAGTAATAAAATCTTTAATGTCATCAACAACATCTACACTATCTTTAATTAATTTTCCTGAATATTTGTATAAAAAATCTTTAAGAGTTTCATCAGTTATTTCTAATTCATCTTTTTTCTTTTTTACTTGATTAACCCCTTTAAATTGACCAACTAAGTCATCGACTATTTTATCTATATCGTCGCTCATTAAAATATTTAATAAAAGATCTTGATAATTAAAAGGTCTATATTATAATATGAGTATGAGTAAAGTATGTATAAAATTTGTTAAAACGCATGAAGATGCTAAGTTGCCGACTAAAGCCCATAATGGTGATAATTGTTTCGACCTATATGCTGTTGAAGATACTGTAATTCCGAGAAGTAGTTATGGTCCAATTGACGAGGTAAAAATAGGAAATGCTGTAGTACCTGTTGGTATTACTGTAGGGTATATCTCAGAAGGTTATGGTTTTGTTCTAAGACCTAAATCTGGATTAGGATTCAAAGCTGGGTTACAACCTCATCTCGGTGAAATAGATAATGGGTATCGAGGCGACTGCGGTGTTAAAATGTATAATTTTTCTGATAAAGATTATACTTTTAATAAAGGTGATAAAGTAGCTCAGATTAAAATTGAAAAAATTTATGATACTGAAATCGAATGGACTGATGAAATAGAGCAAGCTCAAAGAGGAGATGCTGGTTTCGGTTCTTCTGGAAAATAAATAAAATTATGCATAAACACTTAAAAGCTATTCTTAAAAAATTAGAAGGTGAAAGAGATATTCATCTTGCTGACTTGGAAACTTATTTAACGAAACAAGTTGCTATTGGAGAACACCCACATATTGGTGAAGAAATCGAAAAGAAAATTCAAACTATTGATTCACTAGACTCTCAAATCGATACTATTAAGAAATATTACAGTGAACCTGAATTATAGTTATTATTATAGGAACTATAATATAATAATATTATGTTTAATAATCTGTACGTAGAAAAATATAGACCTACTAAGTTAGACGATTTAGTATTATCAGATAATAATCGTAAGTTTTTTGAATCTATTGAAGATGAAATACCTAATTTATTATTTGTTGGTACTCCTGGATTAGGTAAAACTACTTTAGCAAGAATACTTGTTAATGATGTTTTAAAATGTCAATATCTGTATATAAATGCATCAGATGAAAATGGTATTGATACTATAAGATCCAAGGTAGTTAGCTTTAGTCAGACTATGTCTCTTGATGGTAAACTTAAAGTTGTTATATTAGATGAGGCTGATGGTATAACTATAGAAGGTCAAAGAGCTTTACGTAATACTATGGAGGAATATAGTAGTAGAACTCGTTTTATATTAACTGCAAATTATAAGCATAGAATTATACCTGCTATACAAAGCAGAACTCAGTCTTTTGATCTTAATCCTCCTATAGATGATGTAGTAAAAAGAATAGTTAGTATTGTTAAGCAAGAAGGTATAAAGATTGAAGATAATCAAAAAACTAATCTTGTTAATTTAATTAAGCAAAACTATCCTGATATTCGTAAAATTATAAATGCAGTGCAGAAAGCATCAGTTAAAGGTAATTTTAGTGTAGATGTATCGTTAGATAGTAAAGAAATAGTAGAAAGAATACATAATAAAATTATTGCTAAAGATATTATTAATTTAAGAAAATATCTAATTGAAAATGAAAATGAATTTCAAGGAGATTATCATAACTTAATGAAGCAATATTTAAACTTTATCTATGAGATAAATAGCAGTAATACTTTTGATGATAATAAAAAACGTGAATATATATTAGTTCTAAGTGAACATATGTATAAGGATGTATTCGTTTTAGATAAAGAGATTAATGCATTTGCTTGCTGGTATGCATTAAGTAAAATTTAACTCATGTAATTACCAGTATCCCCAACAGCAGGAGAGCTTGTTGCAGGTGATGAAGGTATTTTAGTATTACTTGTAGGTAAACTTAATTCAGTCGGTGTAGCTTTATCACCTAAATTTCCTTTTGAAGTAACTCTTGTAATTTCTACTTCATCTTCTTCGTTAGTCTCTCTAGGTTTAATATTTACTTTATTTTTATATCTCGTACTATCTGGAATATTACCAGAATCTACCATACCATTACTTGAATCAACTTTGACTAATAAATCAGCACTTAATGCAACTTTTCCTTGCATATCATATCTACCACCACCGGTATCTAAAGCAACTTCAACTGTAAATGAATCTCCTCTATTAGCACTATTACCTGGAGCAGGGGTTGCTTGAGATGTCTTAATATTAACTACTCTATAGTTACCGTCGGTATCAAAATAACTATCAACATATTCTTTTACATCGTCAGGTAATTGTTTGTAGCTATCTTTACTCTTGTAGTTATTAGCTAATTTAACATAATCGCCAGTAAAGAACCCACCATTACTATATCTAGCTATTGTATTTTCTATAATTTTTAAAAATTTACGTGCCATATTAATATTTATACATTCAGTAATTATATTTAAAAAAATATATAAGCTTTATCAACTAATACCTTTCAAATAAATATTTTAATGGCACACGATATTACAGTTTTTGCTAATTTTAACACAAAAGATATAAATGATCCTGAAAGATTGTATTATAATGCACCGGAACAAGTGTATGGGGTGTTAAATCAAATCACTGAAAGCACTGCAATTACTATTAATGATTTTAATGACGGGTATAAATTATCAATATCTGTAAATGGTATTGATGGTATTGGTTATTATGATGATACATTTAAATTAGATGATATTTACTACAAAGGACAAAAAGTATATTTTACAGTAAGATTTAAAACTTTTAATGATTTCCCAGCTAAACATAAACCTTTAATGTTTATTAATAATGCATTGAATTCTGAAGGTAGTATTAAACCAGAAATAATTGATCAAAATAATAATGTATTAAGTGCTACTTTTGATAGTAATTTTGGAGAATTAAGTTCATTAACCACAGGTGGGTTTTTCAATGGATACTTTATAGTTCATGAAACTGGTAACAATTTGAAATTAAAAATTACAGCTCATGATAATACAGCTCCTATAATTACTCAAACTTCTGAATCATTCGATATTTACCAGGAAGATGGTTTATATGATTTTAGAAAAATAAATGAAGATAATGACCAAAAAGCAAATTTTAAAAGCTATCTATACCAACCAAACTTAATTAATAATTCATCTTTCTTTGATAATTTTTTAGGTCAAATCGTAGGTGATAGTAATAGTGACCCTAATAACATAGGTATAAAAATATATGAGAAGATAAGTAACTTTTTAAGTAACAGTTCTGACGTTGATACCTGTAATATTAATCAATTAATAAGCCAGTTAAAATTATTGGACAGTGATGTCTTAGTTTATGCTGAAGATTACCCATCCAGTATGAAAAGAATAATAGACTTTTTTAGTATGCAACTAAGTAAAATTAAAGAAAATACAAATCAATATAACTTTAATTTTGATCCAAGAGGGCATATTAATAAAGCTAAGTATGGTAAAAATTTAGGCAATGAAATAAAATTAAATGAAATACTTTCAGGTGGAGATAATTGGAAACCTATAGTACTTTTCGATAAATTTTCAGAAAAATATAGATTGTTGAATGTAGACCCTACAAGTAGTTTCGATTTTCAGTTTATTGAAAGCAGTAATAAAACCTTTTGTTTAAGTTCATATACTACTAACTGGCCTTGGATATTAATTTTACCTGAAAGAATAGGAAATGATAGATTTGTTTTAAATGAAGATGCAAATATTAATAGTTTAACCGATTTTATTATAACTGAAGACGATAAAAGGTTGACTAGAGAGTTATTCACTTATGACCCTGAAGAAATTAATAATTTTTATACCTTTTATCATTATGTCTCAACTATAGATGGTAGTAATATGGATAGTATATTAGATTCTACTAATACTAATACCAATTTACCTTTAAATAGTTTGAGTGCATTTAATAATAAAGGCGGTATACTAAACGAAGTATTGTTGAATAACTTTTATAAAAAGACAGCTTTAATTTAATTAGACCTTCGAACTTAGATTTACTTATTGAATTTTAAGATTAAATATTTCTATGGCAAAGAGTGATAAGAAATATACATCTTTAATAGTTTATAATAGTATTACTAATAAACTTGATGATGAAAAATATGATACACAAAAACCTTTTACCTTTGTCGAGTATCTAAACTATATAGTTACATTAGATAACAATGATCTAGATAATTTATCTCAATATAAAGTATATCTTAAAAATTGGGATAATAGTACTTTTGAAACTAAAAAGAATATTAAAATTAACGTTAAAGATATATACATAAACTTCTTTAACAGCTTAACTTTAAGTTATTCAACTGCTGAAGAAAGACGTTTCTTCGAGAACATAGATATAAACGATGATACTTCGTTATCTCAAGCTATTCCTTTCTTTAGTAATAAGGTTAAAGAAGTTATAGAATACTACAGAGAACGAAGATCTACCTACAAGAAAGAGCTAAGAGAGATAAAGAATAAAGGTAGTAATGAAAGTGTTAAAAACTTAGTTAAAAATACAGTTATTAATTATTTTCAAAGTACTAATTTACAATCAACAGAGTTATTTGCTTTATCGTCAACTTTCTTAGATTTAAAAATAGAACTTGAAGAGGGTTTTGATACATTTAATGATTATTTTGATATTGACCCTTCTACTACATCTGTTTCTGCTAGGAATACATTTGAAACTAACAAGATTAATTATAATGCATTAATTGATTTTAACCAAGCTTTAATTGATGTTGTCAATGAAAATAAAATTACTTTAAAAGAACTTGCTCCATTTAATTTAACAGTTACTTTTAATAGAGTATTCAGTGAGTATTTTAATGATGAAGATTTTGTTGATTATAATAGAAATAATCAAATAGATAGTAATTTTAATATTTTTGAAGAAGCAGAACTTAGTAAAAAATTTACAGGTACTGATTATTTTTACGTTTCAACAAATGATACAGCATTTATTTCCGGAAATTTATTTAAAGCAGAGGATGAAACTTCTAATATTTTAAATATAAACAATCCAAGCTTTAGAAGTAATATTAGTGAAGATACTATGTTTGAACGAGAAATTGGATTATATTATACACCCACTAAATTTTCACTTTTGAGAGTAGATGGTGAGTATACATCTAAATTAAAATTAGATTTAGAAAAAAATAATGTATATATTTTTCCAGATCCTAATAAGTATGGTGATATTATAAATGTAAGTACTTCTAAAAGATTAAATCCTTATAATTTTTATTTTAAAAATAGTACTTTTAAAAATATATCATCTTCATATGGTAGAAGAATATCAAAAGGAGATCAAAGAAGTCACTATTTTCATTCTTATCAATCAAAAGATAACAGGGTGTATAATTTAAATAACGATTCAGCATTAGAAAAAAATTATGAAAATTTGTATAATTTTGGTTATATTACAAAAAATGAATCCGATATATATGGCAATGAATTTGTTACTTTTATAAAATATCCTTTTGTAACGAGGAATATAAAACTTGGACACGAATATAAAGAAGGAGTACCTTTTAATTCAGGTCTAACTATTGATTATAGTGAAAATAAATACGGGGTAGATAAATTTGTACAGACACCACTTGAAAAACAACAATTTAAAAAGAATGTTTATCTTAACAATGTAAGTGATAATACGTTTTTACCTTTAAGTGGTAGTGGGTTTAAAATTATTATTGATAAATTATCTAATAATACTCAATTACAAAATGAAGTAAATACAAATATCTTAGATATTAACATTTACGGGGATGTTTATAGTATAAAAACAAGCGGGTATAATGTAATGGATGGATTTAAATTAAAATCAAATACCGCTGAAACAAGTGCTATGCCTTCTTATTCAAATATACCTACTCAACCGTTTATTTTAGAAAAAGAGAATAATAATTTAAGTTTTATTTCTAATGATTGTGTTGTTGATGATGTTATTTTCAAAGTAGTTATATCTCCTGTTAATGCATTAACTGGATTTAGTAATCAATTTTATTTTAAATTTTATAGTTATGATACAATATCTAAAAAGGAAAATATTATTCATAATGAAACTAATACAGTTTCTTCATTCTTTAGTGATAACTTTTATTTCTTAGATAATGTAATCTTTAAAGAAGTTAAAAATAGTTTTTTAACGTTTAACAGTAAAAATGATGAGTTTGTACTTACTACTACATTTGCAGATAAAAATAATTCACCTATAATACATTTATTAAAATATAAAATATTTCAAAATAACGTTACAGTAAAAAATAATATTTTATATAAAGACAAAAATTTATTTTCACCCAAACATAATATTACTGGTAATAAATTTACTGCTTTAAGTGCAGATTTTGTCTCTTTAACAGCAAATAATGATGTATTTGGTGTACCGTTTTTAAATCAATCAACAACAGGTAATTTAACAAGAACATTAATGTTCTATGAGGAAGCTTTATAATGGACACATTTACTTTTAATATTTCAGCAGGATCTTATCCAGAAAATAATAATATTATAGAATCTGGTAATAAACTTTATATAAACGAAGATACTCAAATATTTTTTGATGTAAAAGATGCTAATACTAATTTATATAATATACCACTTTTTATACCAGATGAAGAGTATGTATCTTTAAGTGGATGGTTCCCTACATCTTTAAATACAAATTTTTATTATGTTAGTTCAGGGTTATATTCAGCTACTAATTACCTTTATAATGGTTATTATGAATCAAGAAATAGAGCTGGCTATCCAGAAGACGGTTTAAGAATAGAACTCATTAATGGTAGGTGGAATATACTTTATAGAAATTCTAATAATAATAATGAACCTATTTTTTATTATTCTGAAGCTACTGAAACGGGAGTAGAGGTTCAGGATGTTTCTTGGATTCAATTATCAGGAGGGGTTGCTGCACCTGGTAATTTAGTAATGAGAACCAGACAAGGCAATACATTAATAAAAGTTTTAGCTGATTATGGGGACGGTACAACTGAATCAGTAGATTTAAGTTTTAAAAATGAAAACTTTAATACTGATGATGATAGATATAATGCAAATAGTAATTGGGGTATACCAGCATTTTATGTACCAAAAGATAATTGGTCACATACATATAAATCTTTTAGTAATTCAATATCAGGTTTAGGTTCATTTAAGTTTTATTATGATAATGGAAAATATTTAGACTATAGATTTAATATCTTCAAATCTAATATAAACTTAGTAGATAAAAGTATTAAAGGATTAGAATCGCAAAGCTTCTTTTCTAAAGAAAAAGGTACATTAATAAATACTGTTGATAAATTAGGTAATATTATTAATGTTGTACAAACTGATAATGTTGATAAAGGTGATAGTACCGGA
>TARA_R100000278_G_scaffold3500_1_pt1 | contig 11418 bp, 6 predicted proteins | sample TARA_R100000278 | Tara Oceans TARA_R100000278 (sample SAMEA2620755) | marine metagenome | biome: marine biome (ENVO:00000447); feature: deep chlorophyll maximum layer (ENVO:xxxxxxxx); material: "saline water (ENVO:00002010), including plankton (ENVO:xxxxxxxx)" | depth 66 m | reverse complement strand
AACTACCACAAACTTATGGACGGTGTAGGTGTGGGATTAGCTACAACACCGATTGTTGAAGATGTAGAAAAAAAGCCCCCAACGGAGGATGTGTCAGGGGCAGTTTAAGTGGCACGTATGCAGGCAAGAGCAGTAAAGTGTGCCGACTTGGGAGGTATTACACTACTATAAGCCGCTTTCTCTAATCTTTGTCAACCTTAAATTTACGGCGTGTTCATTGCATTTGTTACAAATTTTGTTTGGTTTATCAGCTAATGGTTCAGGATCATGAGCGTCCATGATGTTGTTTATTTCTCTATTACAAAGACAACAGTATATTGGTTTCGCAAGTTTTTTGTGGGGGGAAAAACTATTGAAATGTACTTCCATTAATTACCAAACTTTCTTCTAGCTTTTTTCTCTCTTTTTCTTTGTTCTCGTGGTGCTTTAATTAAGTCTGAAACTGGTTGTTTGTTTAAAACTCCCGGCGCGTCATTAAAGAAAGGTCGAACACGGTCTTTTGCTTTTTGAAGATCTTTCCATTCACCACGTAAATCACTCATTAAATCAGTATCTCTATTTTTATATGCTTCAATATATGACTTACGTAGTCTTCCGCTTTGTTTACTAAAATATTGTTCAAGCTCAAATTGTTGCCCTCTTGTCCATTTTATTTTTTGAATATCAGAGCCGGGAATACCTAGTGAATTTAAAAAGATACTAAGCCCGCTTATTTCTCTAGGGTCTACAACTATATCACCGTTTCTCATTGTGTAGCCTTCAGTAGCTAATCTATAGCTTTCTAGTACACTTCGTATGCCTTTGGGAACCATGTATTCAATACCTTTTATTGCGTCTCCTTGAGCGAAATATTCTGCTGCTCTAAAAAAATTACCCGCTGTGGTTCCGGCAGGCCCTACAGACCCTGCTATTATTTCTTTCCAACCAGCTTCACCTAATTGAAAATCTACGTAAGGTAGTGGATGAAAAATTTTGTTTTGGCTTAATTTAGCACTCAAATCAATACCTACTAATCCAAGCACACCTCTTGAAAGAACATCTCCAAATAAACCATCATCTATATTCTTTTTTATCCAACGCTCAAGATCTTGAGGTTCATCTTCATCTCCTAGAAATGTTGCTAGCCAGAACAAAGTAGAAGATAAAGGCAGACCTACTGATCCTGCAAAAATACCTGCATGAGCAAGTGAGTACATTAAAATACGTTTGCCTGCGGCTCTTGATTGTGCCGTTTCTCCTTTGAACATTTGTTTGAATGCGCTTGAATAATGCCAAGCCATGAGTAATTGATATTTACGATATTGAGTTATTACTTTTGGTAGAGCTTTGATTAACAAAGGCGCATCTAAACTAGAAAAATTACCTTGTGTATCTTCAACAACAGAAACAGCATATTCTTCAGCTGACATCTTCATATCGCTAATTCGTTCAGGATACTTTTTTGCCATGTCAAAAGCAGATATAGCGGCTGATATACGATTAACAGCTTCAACTAAACGTGAAACTTGATACAATTTGTGTGTTGTTTTTCCAAGAGTATCAGTAGCTACATTTAGCGTATCAAAACCAGTATCAAATCGTTCAAAACTTGTTAAGTCTTCTTCCATACCTACGTCAAGTAATTGAGATAACTCCATTCGTTTCAGAAGATCTCTATATTCAGGAGGTGCGCTGTCGGTATCAACATTTGTCTCCATTTGCGCAGACATACTTACCAACTCCATAGCTAGTTTGTAACCTTTAAGAAGCCCATTCCACGCACCTGAATAATCACCAAAATCACCTGCAACTTTTGGAACAGTAACCATTGTTGGCTGTGTAGCGTTTGTAACATGATAACCAACACTTGTTAAAAGCATATAAACAGAGTTTGCTGCATTTATTCTGTCTTGTATTGGTGTTTCATCGCCTTTCAAGTTGCGCCTATAATGAGCTGCGACTAACGCAAAAGCATCACTTCTTTCTTTATCTCTTACACCATCAACGCGTGTTTCTTTCTCAGCTTCAGCAAACGCAGTATTAACTTCTGCAGCATTTTCCATTTGTGCGATAAGATTTGCTTCTGCTTTAGCGTGAGATATAAAAGAACGTATCATATTCTTTTCGTATCCTGCACGATTCAATCGTTTTGACCCTGACAATCTAGCATTGCGTTCGTCTAATGATTGAAAATAAAGGTCTTGTACTAACTTTTTAAAAGCTTGTTTTGCTTGCCCATCTATATTTGAGTCTTCACCTGCATTCAAAGCACCAAGAATCTTTTCAAATACTTGTGGGTTAGATACTCTGCCCTCATCAGGGTCAGGTGCTTTTTTTGTAGCGCTTCTAAACTTGTATTGTGGATTAGAATCCGTAAATTTTTTAGCTCTGGAAAACGTATCAAAAAAGCTTACAACATAATGCTTTGGATCTTGGCTTAGTTTGTTGTAGCGTTCTCTATCTTCTTTTGTTGCACCTTCTGCATTTCTTGCATCTTCTGCGTCTTTCATCTGTTGTGATTTGAGGACAGCTACGTAAGAACCAAAACGTTTTAGTGGAGCATAAGGCCCTTGCAGTGCAGCATCTGTAAAAAACTTCCCTTCCACACCAGCTTTCTTTGCTATTTCAATTTTTCGTAAACGCATTTTTTCACCATGCGCGAATACATCTTTGGCAATCTGTTGTTCTTCGGAAGTCAGCTTGTTAAACGCCCTTTCAAAAACAGGATCAACTGTAACTTCTTTTCCATCTATTTCAGGGTCGTACCCCCATTTTTGAAAGAATGTTGATTTGCCTAAAAAGTCGTTGAGTAGAGCTAGTCTTTCAGGTTTTAAGGCACGTGCTCGTAACGCAATACCCTCAAAACTTTTTCTTATTTCTGTACGAGTTTGGTCAATTTTAAGCATTCCTTCATACCATCGACCCAAAGATGGCATCTTTTCTCGCACTCGTCGAATAACCTGATGCAAAAATTCAGCTGATGCTGCACCCTGTCTAGCAATTTCTTTAGCTTCAATGAAAGCGTCCTTTGCTTTACTACCATATGAGTTATCTACGTGATCGTCAGATATACTAAATTTTATTTCTGCAACTCTGTTCTTCTTATTACCAACTTGTTTGCCGGGAGTTGTGCCGACTACAAAAAGATTATCTTCGTTAAAAATAACTACATTGTTAGCCATTCCTTCAGAATCTTGAGCAAAATTACCTAATGTACCTGCATCTGGGTAAATAACTCCTTTAACGCCTGCGTTATCAAGAAGCAAAGATACTACTTGGTCAGGACGTATAGCTTCGGGGGCATCAAGTAATTTTATTTGTTGTTCTTCAGTAAGATAAGTATAGGGTCGTCCAGTAATATAATTGTACTGCGTCATTGCCCAATATAAAGACTCTCCAGAAACTGTATCCATTATATTAGAAACAAGATCATCAGGAATATTTAATTGCTTTGAAACATCTAAAATTCCTTCATAGACTCCTGTATCTAACTTATCAAAAGCTTCATCATGTTGTTTTCTTAATTCTTTTAATATATTTATTTCTTTATCAAGCACAGTTTTTTCTCTGTTTGTGCTAGGTAATTGATTTTTATTTGTTACTTCTTCAAGAATTCTAAAGATATCAATATTTTCCATTCCATTTATTAGTTTAACAATTGCATCTTTAACTTGAGAATTGCTTCCAACGAAATCAACCCAAGGCAATAATTCTTCATCCGCAACTGTTGTGTCAACGTGCATAAAACTGCCTTCAACACGATTAGCATCTTGAACTGCTCTATATTCTTTTTGCGCAAGTTGTAAAAGATCTCTTTTTTGGTCAAATGCTTTAGCTGTATCGTTACGTTTAAAAGGTATTAAACTAAAACCCTTATTCGCCTCTACAAGTATAGTTTGTAATGTAAGTGGTTTGCCAAATCTTGTTTTAGTTATCATTTGAGTACCACTTCGATTAGGGTATTTAACTCTATAACTACCTCGTTTTCCATCAAAGACTAGATGAGGTTTTGGTAAATTAACTCCGGGTTCTGGAGTTGCAACATCTCTATCATCTGTAAAAATAGCGCCTGATCGTACAACACTGTTTGGTGGGTTTCGTAATATTGTCTGTAATGGTTCCGGCAGGGCAGAAAGAAAAAGTTTAAAATTTTCAGGATTGTCAGGATCTTCTTTTGCTTGTGCTTCTGTTTTTCTACTTTCATCAGCTCGTAGATAGAATCTAGCAACACCGAATCTTTCTGCAAGATAACTTCCCCATCCGTACGCTTGAGCTCCTTCTCCTTTACTCATAAATCTATGGTCAAACTTTTGAAAACTAGCGGCTGTACCATGTTTACGCGTTGACAGACTAAACCGTGCTGCTCCCCAACCTAAATCAACAATGTCTTGGGCAGTCATGGCGTCAATATTCATGTTGATTTTTCGTAACGCTCTTTTAAATAAAGCATAAAGATCGCGTACTAATCTACCAATTGGTGTTTGAACACTTGGTTCAACGCCTGCAAATGTTGCTTCTTCAAGAAAATACCCAATAAGTTCACTATTTTGTAATTCTTTATTAGTTTCTATTTCTGGTACTTCTAAGGTTGCTCTTGTTATTCTATCTAAAACTCTATTAGCTACAACACTTTCAATTGAGTTATCATTCTTGTCTGCAAACTCTTTAATTCTTTCCCCTAGTTTTGCTTGTTCGTCTAAAGAAATAAAATCATCAAGACCTTGATGCCCTCCAACTTCGTGTAAAAATACACCACGCTCACGTCCTTTTGGTATTCTATCTAAAATTACGTAAGTAACTGGAACGCCTTTATCATTTGGTTGAGTAAATGCGTAAAAATTTTCTTTAGGCACATCAACATCAATGTCTCCTCTGAGTCGGGCGGCTATCATATCGCCAACATCTCTAAAAGTTTTGACTCTCCAGTTAGTGTTCTTGCCTGTTAAATCTTTGAGAACCTGCTCAAAGTTTGCTTCTTTTTCATCAGTTTCTTGTTGTAATTCTGCAAAAGGGTCAACGTCATCAGGTACAACTGAAAAGCGACGTTTTGGTTTTTTAGACTCAACTTTTACTTTTCCTGCTTGGTCTTCGACTGCGGTGAAGCTGTCTGGGTCGCCTTCTTGGGGCTGTGTCTCTCGATTATCCTGAGTTCCGCTTTGTTCAGTTGTATCCCTGCCTTCTGGGCCTTCAACAGCCCGGGCAGCTTGTACTTCGTTGACCCTTGGTTGTTTAGTTTCTGCGTCATATCTCTTCTCTATCTCCCTTTGTTCTTGTCGCATTTGAGAATCAGAAATTTCTCCAACACGATTTTCTTCAACTACAGTAATCCACTCAAGTAAATCTTTTTTACTGAGATCTCTTACGTCTACAGCACCCTCTGACCTTGTGCTTCTCCATTGTGCTATAGCTTCTTGTCCATAAGTTTGAACCATTTGAATATTTTGTTCAGCTCGAGTCTTGTCAGCAAGTTCTTGCCTTTTGCTCTCGTATTGATCAGGTTCATTTGATCGAGCTTTTGTGTATTCTACATCTTCTTTGCTTACACCAGTAAACGCTCCTTGTCCTACAGAAGCTATAGTGCTTATCCCTTGTTGTTGAAAAATAGAATTATCAGCAACGTCATCGTCGGTAACTTCATCCGAATCCGGACGTTGATCAACTACATCTTGTGTATCTGCTAACTCATCAGTTGTAGCAGTTTCAGCAGTTCTAGCAGGTGCTTTTCTAGCTTGAGCTAATGCTGAAAGACGTTCCCCAATTAATTTCAACCCTTCTTTTTTCTGTTCAGCGGTTGCATTTTCTGGGATTATCCCCATTTCCTGCGCTATTTTAGTGCGAAATCTATTTATTGTAGTGCTAACAGCCTGTTTGCTTTTAACTCCTGCAAGTTCTGCAATTTTAGTAGGTTGAAACTTACCTCCTGCATACACATCATCTATATCAAATTTCTTATCGCCGAAAAAATGATCAGATAATACATCAAATATTTTCTTTTGGTCTTTAGATAGTCCTCTGATATTCACTACATCTTTTACATCTTGCTGTGTTAGTGCAGTAGTATCAGCTTGTGCTTCATTAGTTTCTGGCTCTGCTGCCGTTGACGTTTCTTCGTCCCTGGCAGCAACTTCTGCGTCAACTCGGTTTTGAAACGCAGTTTTACCGTTTTTATCTTTCTTGTAAAAACCAGTTCTATTTTCAAATGCTTGAGATAACCCACCAACTGTTTCCCAATTTTCCCCAAGTTTTTCTTCAGCGTATGCACGTTGAGCAGCTACAACTTTTCCTTCGGGTTTAGGAGGTTTTACCTCAGTTGTTTCAACAACAGGTGTTTCAGTTGTTTCAGTTGTTTCAGTAGTGGTTTCAACAGGAGTAGTTTCAGTTTTTGGTTTTGTTCTTCTAGCATCATTATCAACAGGTGTTATTGTGCCAGCAGCAATAGCTGATGCGTGAGCATCTAAAGCAGTATTGTACTCTTCAATAGCAACGTCCTTATCGTTTTTTGGTATAAAACTTTTTAAAAATTTATCGAGAAGAGCATTCTCCGCTTTTTGTGTAGTAGGATACTTTTGTAATCTTGCTTTGTATAGTTCGTACGCTCTACCAATCTCTGTTTGTGGGTTCAAAGCATCATTTTTGCGTTTTTGATTTCTTTGTTTAAAAAAATTTTCGTCAGATATAAACGATTTAGCAGCTTGCATACGAGCACGAGCTTGCTCCAACATCTGTTCTTCAGAAAGGGCTGCAGCTTTTGCGTCTTCTTCATCATTTTTATTTTGTAAATCTTCTAAATCTTGAGCTGAAAACAACTCAGTCTCGTCTGGTGATATTCTAGTTTCAGAGTTTTCAGTACCTTGGCTAGTTTTCAACGTTTCACTAGCTTTTTTAAGACCAAATGCAGCTACATCAACAGGAGCGCTTACACCCTCTGCTAAACTTTCAATAAGAATATCTCCCGGTGAAATTTCATCTCCTGATGCAACTTGCGCTAAAAATTCACCAGTACCACCGCCAAGAGCCTGTACTCCTGTTTGAGTTCCTATGCCCTTTAAGTTAAATTTTGCTCTTGAAGCTAAACCAAGAAATATTAAATCAGTTGCTGCAATAATAGATCCACGGGTAAAACCTTTATCCGCTTGCGCAGCCATAAAATCTTTATCTTTTACAGCAGCAAGAGCTTGTTCAGGGTTACTTAAATCATACCCTGCTTCTTGCGCTTCTGAAACAAGTTGTCCAAATCTTTCTTGAAGAAAAGTAGAACTCCCCATCACTGATGCTGCTAGTTTAGGACTTTTTCTTGCTGCTACTAGAACGGCAGCAAGCGTAGGTATCTGTTCTCCTGCAACTTGAAGAGCTCCTGAAGCTGTAGCTAACGGATCAGAAAGGGCCTGTACTATAGCACCTTCTTGCCCAAAAAATTTATCCGTCGATGTTATTTTTTCTAACTGTTTCCTTGCAGACTCAGACATAGGAAAATTTTCTTGCGTATAAAGTTCCCTTTCAATAACATCTTTTGCTTTATCTGCTGCTAATGCGTCTAGTTCATCAGCTGTATTTTTAGCCCCTTCTCTTTGCCACGACAGTGCTTTGTACCACCAAGGTCGTTCTTTTCCTTCAGCGGCAAGTCGGGCATCTTCCTCTTCTTTTTTTCTTTCAGCTGATGCAAGTTCAGAGAACTGCTCCGTCATCATAACATTTGGTATGTTTGCTAACCTAGATAGCCCTCGACGAACAGTGTTGTAAGTTGTATCAATAAGCCCTGTTGGAGTATTTGACTCAATCTGAGCTCTTCTTTTTTGACCTTCACGCTGTTCAATAAACTGTTTGAACAGTTGTTTTTGTTCTCTGTTTAAACCGCCCTGTTCAGAATCATCTTCATCTTCATCATAGATAGAAGCTACTGTTGCTTGGTTTTCCTGTTTAAACTGTTCAAAAAGTTGACGTTGCGCCTCGTTCATTACTAATTACCTGCTGCAATTATTTGCTCTCTTTGTGAATCACTAAGACTCAACCAATCCTCAAGAGGAGTACCGGCTGGAGGTTGGCTTATTAAACCAAGATTTAATCGTATTGTATTTGTGTAAGTTTGAAGTCCAACAGTATCTTCTCCAAAATCATCTCTTATCACTTTATAATCGTCACTTGTTAAAAATTTGTTAAAAGCCTCTCTTGCTTTCATATCATTCCACGTCAAGCCTTTTTCTCTTTCAACCTGTTGCAGTATCTTTTTAGCTTGTGCTTGTGCAAGTTCAGTGCTTGCTATTAACTGATTTTGTTTTGATAGTGCGTTCATTTTAGCAACGTCATTTGCCAGTTCTTGAGCTTCTATACCTACCTCGATACTATTTATCTGCGCATCAAGTTTTTCTATTCCTTTTTCAGCTGCACTAATACCTACTTTAGTTTGTCTATTAGCTAGTATATCAGCTGCAACTTGTAACCCAGTGCCGGGTTTTTGAATCTGCGATGACAACTGAGCTTCTATTTCGGCTTCGTTTGCCCCTCGAAACAATACAGATTCAGAATCTCCATCTTTTCTTACAAGAGTAAAACCTGACTCTTCGTTTCCTTTTAACTCTAATGATGTAGCAGCACCATCATCAACTTTATCATAGTACTTAATTAAGCCCGGCAATCCGTTTTTTTGTAGCGCGATATTAGCTTCCGCCGCAGTTTTAGCTGCAAGTTTTTGTAGTTTATCAAGACCGTACTCGTTTATAGTTTTTATAACAGCAGCTTTACGCTCTGGAGGTAAGTTAGCATTTTCGTACAAACGTATAGTAGCTGCTTGTGCCTCTTCAACGGTGTTTATATTGTTATCTTTTCGATACTTTTCGCTGTTAACTAATGTAATTATATCATCTTCTATTTTTTGAAACCCAACAAGCCTGTTTGCCGCTTCAATTTTTTGTGTATCCATTATATTTGCTAGTTCGCCGCTTCTATTAGCTATTTCTTGTGCATCGATACTTAAACCTTGTGACTCTAATTCACCCGGCAATAACTCATTACGTCTTTTAGTTTGGGATATCGTATCTGCAGTACCAGCTCTAGTGCTATCAAGAGTTGCGGATTGTTGATCTAATTTGCCCGGTAATAACGCGTCACGTTCACTTGTTATAGATTGAGTGTTAGCAGTATTTGCTCGAACATTACCAATATTTGCGTTTGCTAGTGCTGTCGCAAGAATTCCTCTTTGTTTTATTTGTTCGTTTAAAATAGCTCTGTTTAGTACATTTTCTCTTTCTTTTGCTTCTAAATTTGCAAGTGACTGTCGAACTGCTAGACCTTTATCTGGTTGCCCATATTTGGTGTATACATCCCCAAGAGCCTTATATCGTGCTTTTTCTAGCTCATCACCCTCCAGCCCAAAACCTAACCCTCCTTCAGCTGTAAACTTTTCGTCGTCCATAAGACGAGAGGTTTCTATATCTCTGCCAACTTTTTGAAATGTGCCATAAACACTGTTAAAGTTATCAGCAAATTCCTGCCACGGTGATTTACGTGCCATTACGCTACCTCCTTAAACTCAATTCCTAAGAGATCATATCGAACAGCTTTGAAACCTAAATCTGTATCTTCAACTGCTTCTGGATAGACAAGTTCAACCTCATCAGCCATTACGCCACGAAATCGTCTAGTAGTATCGCCAATATAATTAAACTCATAAAGTGTTAATGCTGTGCGTTGGTCAACTCCAACTTCTTTTACGTTTTCTTTCATACGTCTATCTGAAAAAGCACTATACACAGAAGCTGCTCCACCAAGAGCTCCACCAATATCGCCTAGAAGACTTCCTGATGTATTGATGTAAGTTTTAGTTTGGTTATTGAGTATGTTACTCAGCCCGCTCAAGTTCATTTTTTGACCAGTAGCTATTGTGTTTGCTCCAAGTGCCATATTGCCCATAAAGTTTTGCCCTGCAGATTGAGCACTTTGTCCTGCTGCTGAGCCTGCACCTGTTGCTCCGCCGTATGCGCCAAGCGATGCTCCTGCTAACCCACGACCAAGTCCTGCTGCATCTAATTGTCTAGCATATCCCATTTGTTCTGCCTGTCGTCGAGTTCCTGTCATAGCTGCTGCTCGAGTAGCTGCTTGTTGTAAACCAGCGGCTTGTTGCATTCCTGCAAACCTACCAGAGTTGGGGTTTATCCCCATTGCTGCCATAGCTCGTTGATTCTGTTGTTGTGAGATACCAAATGCCCGTCCAGCATCGGCTGCAGCCTGACTTGCCAACTGTTCTCTATAAGCTTCTGTATTAAAATCTTGAGCGTCTTGAACAATTGATCTTTCAAGAGGGCGAAAAACATCTCTTTGGTAATTGTAATAGTCTCTAGCTTGATCCATTTGTTCTGCTTGAGCTTGCATCTGTTGGTTAGCGATACTTTCAAGCATTGGGGCTGTTCGTTCGTATTGATCTCGTGCAAACGCTAGTTGTTCACGCCCTAATTCTGATTGAATACGCGCAGCTTCTGCAGATGCTTCCGCTAGTGGAGCGTAGTCGGGAGCTTGGACGGTATTTTTTCCCATAATCGCTTTCCTCTCATATAGTTCTCGGGCCAAAGCACGAGTATTAACAGATCTTGACCGGACGATCCGGCGTTTTTCATTATAGCTTCAATACGAAACCCAATGTGTATGTCTAGGTGGAGTGCTTTAGTGTTATCAACTTCCACCAATCCTGTAAGTCTTTGAAGCCCACAATCTTGAAACGCGTAAATAAAAGCGTGATCTAAAAGCTCTAAAAACAATTTGGTGGGTTTGCTGACTGCAATGTGGACGTTTGCATTATGACCATTCATATTCTCAAATACGATGCCACTTACTATATCGCCCTTAGTTTCAGCGCCCATAGCGTAGTAATCATGCCAATTTGCGCCATCAGACATCTGCTCGGCTACCCATTCGCCAACTCGATATTTATCATCAAATATTAATCGAGATGTAGACATAACTACTCCTGATCACACGTTATCATATTAGACTGTAATTTGACAATCATTTTATGTTTTCTTAGTCTTTCCACTTTTTCCGCCAGTTTTCTTCTTTTTTGCTGCTGCAATTATATCACCACGTGTTATTTTCTTTTTGTTTCCGTACATTGCAGCAAGTCTTTTTTGTTTTGGAGTATACTTAGAATATGGCATTACTTCTTCCTCTTTCTTTTAACAATAGTTTTAACATTTGTTGGTTTACCTCCAACTCCTTGAGCTTTTGATCGTTTTCTTGATACTGCGCTTTTGATTTGAGCTTTAGTCATTGAAGCTGCTTTACTTCTTGGGACACACTTTGGGTAAGCGCGCTTAGACTTTTTAGCAGATTTACGCCCGCAAGGTTGGTACTTACCGTTTTTCTTGGGCGCACCAATATCAACCCAGTCACCTTTGGGCCCTTTACCAAACCAAGCTTTTAATCCACCAGAAGGCTTTGCCATTATGCGTA
>TARA_R100000278_G_scaffold123274_1_pt1 | contig 11493 bp, 13 predicted proteins | sample TARA_R100000278 | Tara Oceans TARA_R100000278 (sample SAMEA2620755) | marine metagenome | biome: marine biome (ENVO:00000447); feature: deep chlorophyll maximum layer (ENVO:xxxxxxxx); material: "saline water (ENVO:00002010), including plankton (ENVO:xxxxxxxx)" | depth 66 m | reverse complement strand
CACACACAAAACAATTGTGGGGATATATAACAGCCACTGGTGTTGATATGTGGGGTAAACCTCAAAAAGTTGAATTTATTCAAAACAAAATGAACTATAACGGTGTAACATTTTTTGTTGATGATTATGCTGCCAACATTAATCTTGTTAGAGCAGTTAACAGTAAATATAAAGTAGCATGGTTGCTCGAACCTAAAGAATTAAAACCAAATCCATATAGAGCAGCTTATGAACATGCTTCTGAATTTGATTTAGTTGTAACTCACGATAAAGAATTGATAAATAAATATTCAAATTGTATGCATATTCAACAAGCAGAATGTCGAGTAGCTCACGAAGATTGGGGTATTCACAAAAAAACTAAATTAGTGTCTTTGATAGCAGCCAACAAAAAAATGATGGAAGGCCATAGATTTAGGTTTACTGTTGCCGAAAAACTACATTCAAAATATAAATTTGATTTATTTGGTGGTGCTTTCAATAATAGATTTGAAAATAAAACAGATGCGTTAAAAGATTATTATTTTTCTATTACAATACACAATACAATACAAGATAACTTTTTTACTGATGGCATAGTTGATTGTTTTGCACTTGGCACAATACCTATTTTCAGAGGCTGCCCAAACATTGGTGATTTTTTTGACAAAGACGGTATAATTTGTTTTAACACCATAGAAGAATTAGATAATATATTATCTAACTTGACTGATAAAGATTATTATGATAGAATAAACGCTGTTAAAAACAATTATGAAATTGCCAAAAGATTCAAACAAACTAATGAGGATCAAATTATGGACAGTGTAATGAATTTCTTAAATAATTTGGAGAAATAATGAGTAATATTAAAATTAGTGTATTATGTCCTACTAGAAAAAGAATGCAACTTATGAGAAGAGTAGCAGAAAGATGTTTTGAAACATGTGCCGAGCCAGAACACATAGAACTTATATATGGTATCGATGACGACGATACCGAATCAATTGAGATGGCTAAAAAATTACAACAAGAGTTTTCAACTTATAATATCGAATACACTGTCTGGCCAAGAAAAAAGTTTATTTTTTCTGATTTAATTAATCAGTGCTCAAAACCTGCTAAGGGTGAAATATTTAACATTATGTCTGACGACGCAGTGCATAATTCAAAAGATTGGGACAAGATAGTTTTAGAGATATTTAATGAAACTTATCCAGACAAAATTATTTTATTGCAAACATCTGGCGGAGCAAACCAAAGTACAGGATTTCCATTTGTTCACAAAAACTGGAGAACTGCAGCAGGCTATCTATTAGCGCCAATTTTTAATGGTGATTGGGGCGATTATTGGCTTACTGATGTTATGAAAGGCTTAATGCATCGTGGTCATGGTAACAGATTTATTTTTACTGAAAAAATACAAATCAAACACTTGCACGCTGAATGGGGCCAAATGGACAAAGATGAAACATATTATGAGCATTTAAAAGAAAGAGAACAACAAGAAGCTTTACCAAGAGATGAACATCCATATCACGGCACTAAAGGAAAAGCAATGAAAGAACTAGAAATTAATAACCTAAGTGACTTTATTAACAACTTTAATAATCAGGAAAAAATTTAAATGAACGAAAAAAGAAAATATTTACCAACTCTCTCTGAGTTAATTGATAGACTATCAATTGTTCAACTAAAAGAAGTGTTTATTACTGAACACAAAGATGAATATGGTAGTGAAATTTCTGATATTTTACACGATATTGATTTGACACTTAAAGAAGAAAATGTTATATTAGATAGTGATACTGTTAGAGCAATTATTGTATTAGCTCAAATGAACTTACACATATGGCATAATGAATCAAATTATCGCAAAGGCATTAAGGACGGCAATAATCTTGAGTTAACTCATGGTTTGAACGGTATTCGAAATACAGCCAAAAATAAAATTCAAGAAGTTGCTGGCGGTCGCAAAGATTACAAAATTGATTGTTTAGCAGCAGAATTTAAAGATTGGGAAATTAGTTGGAGTAAATAAATGCTTAAAAAAGTATTAGTCTGTGGTGCCACAGGCTTTATGGGTAGAAACATTGTAAAACATTTTAAAAAAACTGATGGCTACGAAGTCCATGGTGTCGGATTAAAACGATGCTTGCCCGATAACGAACTTGATGTTTTTCATTATGTTGATCTTACTAATCGTCAACAAACAGAACAACTGTTCAGTTCTAATAAATTTGATATTGTTATTCAAGCAGCTGCAAACACATCTGGCTCAAAAGATATTTTAGAAAGACCGTACTTGCATGTTACAGATAATGCAATTATGAATTCGATAATATTACAAGCTTGCTATGACCATAGTGTTGAACATTTTTTGTTTTTAAGTTGCGGTGTAATGTATAACCCAGATCGCTCCCCAGTGAAAGAAGAAGATTTCTACTTAGATGAAGGAATATACGATAGGTATTTTGGAGTTGGTTGGACTAAAGTTTATGTAGAAAAAATGTCTAAGTTTTTTGCTGGTTTGGGCCGCACAAAACACACTGTTATTAGGCATAGCAATACGTATGGTCCCTACGATAAATACGATTTAGAAAAATCACACATGTTTGGTGCAACAATTACAAAAGTTATGAACGCAAATGACGGTGAAGAAATTGTTGTATGGGGAGATGGTTCAACAGAAAGAGATCTTTTGTATGTTGACGATGTTGTAGATTTTATATCAGCAGCGGTTGACAAACAAAAAGATATGTATAAATTATACAATGTTGGCTATGGTGATTCATTTTCAGTAAAAGAAATTGTTGAAAAAATTATTCAACATTCTGGAAAAAATATTACTATCACACACGATTTGACTAAACCAAGTATTAATACAAAGTTGGCACTTAATTCTGAAAAAGCACACGCTGAATTAGGTTGGCAACCAAAAACAACCATTGATGATGGCATAAAAAAGACTATCGCGTGGTATAAAAAAAATATAGGATAATAAAATGAATTTATATATTCCCGAAAAATTTAAAACTCAAGAAACTAGAGAGGTTTCCTTAACAGCTCAAGACCTTATAAATTTTGAATTAAGAGTAAAAGAAGAGTATGAGAAAGCTACAATATCGGGACCTGTACATATGTCTAAAGGAAACGAAGAACAACTGATAGAAATTTTTAAATATGTTCACCCAGAAGATTGGGTTTTTTCATCATGGAGAAATCATTATCATTCTTTGTTACATGGTGTACCTGAAGAACATTTATGGGAACTCATTGTAGCTGGTAAAAGCATGAGTGTATATTGTGAAAAACCAAAACTATATACATCTTCAATTGTAGGTGGGGTTATCCCAATTGCGTTAGGTGCTGCTAAAGCACAAAAATTAAAAAACACAGGCCGCAAAGTTTGGGTGTTTGTAGGAGACATGACTGCTGAAACTGGCGGGTTTCATGAAGCTTATAAATACTCTCGGAGACATAATTTGCCGTTAGAATTTGTAATCGAAGATAACGATATGAGCACTAATACTCCGACTAGTGAAACGTGGAATGGTGTTAAAAGTCATTTTCCAAATGATGTTTTTTATTATTCATATGAAAGAGGATACCCTCACCATGGCACAGGCCAATGGATTTTATTTTAGGAGAAAAAATGAAGTACGTAGAACATTTAGTAAAATCTATGGAATTTTTAGCAGAGGACCCGAGAGCAATATTTATCGGCCAATCAGTTGCTTATAGCGGCAACTCTATTTACAATACTCTAAAAACGATTCCTAATGAAAGAAAGATAGAAACCCCAGTGTTTGAAGAAACACAAATGGGCTTATCAATTGGTCTAGCAATGGAAGGATTTGTTCCAGTCACTTGTTATCCACGATTTGATTTTTTGTTACTAGCAGTAAATCAACTTGTAAATCATTTAGATAAAATGGAAGAAATGACTCGTGGAACATTTAAACCGCGTGTTATCGTAAGAACTTCAATTGGTGCTAAAGTTCCTTTAAATGGTGGGGTACAACATACAAAAGATCATACAGAGGCTTTTAGACATCTGTTAGAGAATGTTGAAGTAGTTTTACTTGAAAATAAAGAAGATATTTTTCCTGCTTATAAAAAAGCCTTAGAACGAGAAGACAGCAAATCTACATTATTGGTTGAGTATGGAGAATATTACAATCAATGAATTTAAGTTTTGAACAAATAGAAAAAAAAACTAAAGAACATCGCAAAAAAATTCTTAAAGTTATAAATCATGTTGGGAAAGGACACGTCGGAGGTGCTTTCTCATGTATTGATGTTCTAAGTGTTCTTTACTATAAAAATATTTTAAATATAAGCACTAAAAATATTACTGACCCCAATCGTAACAGATTTATTCTTAGTAAGGGTCATGCTTGTATCGCGCAATATGTAATATTAAATGATTTGGGTTTCTTTAGTGAAGATGAATTGTTTAAAATGAATCAAGGTGGAATACTTGGTGAACACCCTGACACCAATATACCAGGTATTGAGTTTATATCTGGCTCATTAGGACACGGATTAAGTGTCGCTGTTGGGTTTGCATTGGCAGCAAAAATGAATAGGCAAGATTACACAACATATGTAATTTTAGGTGATGGAGAGTGCGGAGAAGGCTCAATATGGGAAGCTATGAGTTTGGCTCCGCGTCTTAAATTATCAAATTTAGTTACAATTATTGACCGAAATAGACTGTGTATTCACGGTAATACCGAGCATATTCATCCACTTGACCCTTTAGACAAAAGATTAAAATCATTTGGTTGGAACGTTATTGATATTGACGGCCATAATTTACAACAAATATCAGACTCTTTAACAGATTTACATTCATCAAAACCAACCGCTATTATAGCAAATACTGTCAAAGGTAAAGGTGTTAGTTTTATGGAAAATCAAAGTAATTGGCACCACGGAGCTATTACAGATGAAACATTAGAAAAGGCTCTCAAAGAAATTGGATAATGTACAAAATATAGTTGATATGAGAGATGCGTTCTTTGACGAATTACATCATATTATTGCTAAAGATAAAAATACTGTAATCCTCACAGCTGATCATGGTGCATTTGGCTTAAAAAAAATTGAAGAAGCCTACCCCGAACAATATATCAATGTTGGTATTGCTGAACAAGCTTTAATAAGCGTTGCTGCTGGTTTGGCTAAATGTGGTAAAAAAGTATATGTTTATGCAATTAATAATTTTGTTTCTTTAAGAGTCTTGGAGCAAATAAATATAGATTTATGTGCCATGAATTTAGATGTAAATATAATTGGAGTTGGCGCAGGGTTTACATATAGTACTGATGGGCCCACACATCAAGGTGTGCAAGATTTGTCTGCAATGATAAACTTACCAAATTTACAAGTTTATAATGTTACAGATGATATAAGCACCAAAAAACTTGCAGAGCTTTCATACAAACAGAGTGGCCCAAAGTATTTTAGAATTGAAAAGGGCAAATTACCTAGAATATATGTTGATAATGATGATATCTCCATAGGTCATAAAATTATTAACGAACGACAAGCCAACAATGTTATAATATCATCTGGTTTTATGACACAAAAAATTGTTAATGTGTTACAATCATTAGAACAAGATAATATTAATTTAGCACATATGGATATTTTTAGGATAAATCCTCTTCCAATAGAAGATATATTAAAATTTACCAAGAATAAAAACGTCATAGTTGTTGAAGAAAATATTAAAAGCGGCGGAATCGCGGAAAAAATATTTTGTTTATTAAAAGAAAACAATCACACAAAAAATGTTTTAAGCATTGCATTAGAAAATAAATTTTATTTTAGTTTTGGAGATCGAGAGATGTTACACAAGATTGCTAACATAGATGAGTCTTCTATTATTAAAAAAATTAAAAGTTTTATACACTAAGGAAATTATGTATTCTGGAAAAAAAGTATTAGTTGCTGGTGGGACTGGCACAATTGGTGTACCACTAGTTAAAATGCTGCAGCAAAAAGGCGCAAATATTAAAGTAGTGTCCATGGATACTCCTGAATATGCAAAGTTAGTATTAGGAGATGTAAATTTTCAGCGATTAGATTTAACTAAGCAATCCAATTGTCTAAAAGTATGCAAAGGCATGGACTATGTTTTTAATTTAGTTGGTATTAAAGGCTCAGTTGGTATTGGTGAAACAAAAGTTGCAAGTTATTTTGTTCCTATGCTTAGGTTTCAAACAGAGTTAATGGATGCAGCATTTAAATCTGAAGCCTCTGGGTATATGTTTGTTAGCAGTGTTTGTATATATCCACAGGCCTCAGAACATTTTGAAGACAATGCATGGAATGGCATGCCAAAACAAAATGATAGAATTCCTGGATTAGCAAAAAGAATTGGTGAAATTCAAGGTGAAACGTATCTTAAAGAGTATGGATGGGATGCAGTAAAAATATTAAGACCAAGTAATGTATATGGACCATTTGATGATTTTAATCCAGCTACTGCTCAAGTATTGCCATCCCTAATGTCAAGAGTTTTAGGTGGCGAAAATCCTTTAAATGTGTGGGGTGATGGTTCAGCAATAAGAGATTTTACTTATTCAAAAGAGGTAGCGTATTGGATGCTGGAAGCAATGATTAATGCGCCAGCTTGTACACCAATAAATCTAGGCTCAGGAACAGGGGCTTCTATAAAAGATGCCGCTGAAACAATTTGTAAGGTCTATTCAGATGACATTGAAATTACATGGGATATAACAAAGCCATCAGGTGATCCGATTAGAATTATGAACATGGATAGGGCCCGTAAATTATTAAACTTTAAACAAAAATATTCATTAGAGCAAGGAATTAAAGAAACATTTGATTGGATTTATAATAATCCAGAACTTGCAAGGCTAAAAGGAGTTAAAATATGAGAAAATTTGTATTGCCTGCTGCTGAACTAATAGATAGATTGGCTGTAGATCAAATAAAAGAGATGCTTTTTGATGACAACAAAAGCATTACTGAAGAAATAGATAAACTGTCACATGATATTGATATGTTAATACAAGATAAAAAAATAGTTTTAAACTCAAGACTATTAAGAGTATTAATGGTTTTGTCGCAAATTAATGTACATATATGGTATATTAAAGACAAAATGCAAGATGATGAAGAAAGATACGATGAATTACTAAAATTAGCTCACCAAATTAATGGTGTTCGTAATAGAATGAAAAATATTTTATTAGAAGAATTTGGTGATAAAGAAAAAAGCTTAGTTAGGAGCAATTTTGATACTGATGGTTTAAAAGGATGGGAGCCAAGTATTTAAATGGATTATATCTATTTAAAAAATTTAGATAAAAAAGTCTCACAAATAGCATTAGGTGTTAATAAAACAGGCAATAAGCACAGTAATACCGAGGATACGGTAAATAAAAGAATTTACTTTTACCATAAAGCTATGGATATGGGCATTAACATGTTTGATACAGCTGAGCTTTACGGTGGTGGCTATTCTGAAGAAATATTGGGTATAGCACTACGAAACAGGCGAGAACAGGCTATAATATGTTCAAAGTTTAATGCTAGAAATTCACACAAAAAAGATTTACAAGCATCTTTAAATAACAGTTTAAAAAGATTAAATACTGATTACATAGATTTTTACTTATCTCATTGGCGTAATCCTGAAATTCCTGTGCAAGAATTAATAGAATCCTTAAAAGAGTTCAAAAAACAAGGTAAAATAAAAGCATATGGAATAGGCAATGCAGTGTTCTCAGAGATTAACGAGTTTGATAAAAAAAACAAAAATGATTTTTTTGTTGTAGAAAACGAATTTAATTTGTTACAAAAAGAATCTCTTAAAAAAGTCATACCGTTTTGCAATAAAAACAATCATTTGTTTTTAGCGTATAGTCCTTTTTTGCAAGGTAAAAAAATAAAATTTAGTCCTGAAATTTTATCACTAACAACAAAACACAATTGCACAATCCATCAGTTAATGCTAGCTTGGGTTTTACAAAAAAATGTAGTTTCCATTATTAGAACAATGAATGACGATCACTTAGCACAAAATTTAAAGTCTACAAAAATAAACTTATCGGTTAATGATTGTCGCACGTTAGAACAATCGTTTGGTACAAAAAAAAATTTAATAAATATTGACGACGTATTAATTGACGAGCGTTGCTACATTACTTTCAAACAAGCAATAGACAACAAAGACGATTTAATTCCTAGCCCACAGCTTTTAGCAGAAAGATTAAAAAACAATTTCGAACTACCACCATTAAGAACTGTTTTTAAAAATGGTAAATATAAAATTTTAGATGATTATTATTTTTCTGAGATTAAAAAGTATTGGGCTTGGAAAATTTGCAATAGAAAAAAAATAGAGGCTTTTGTTTTCAATGATATATCGTAAAATAAATAATGATGACACACCAATATCTGCTATTGGTTTTGGCACAGGATTTCATTTGCCCGAAAATGAAAGTGGCAATAGCTTAGAAGAGACAATAAAAGTATCTCTTGATAGTGGCATTAATTTTATAGATACAGCACCAGTTTATGGTAATGGTGCATCTGAGGCTGCTTTAGGTCAAATTTTAAAACGAATAGGCAGGCACAATGTTTATTTAGCAACAAAGGTTTCGCCAAATGATACTACATTTAATGGCGTAATAAAATCTGCTGAACAAAGCCTAAAAAGACTACAGACCGATGTAATTGATTTATTCCAGGTCCACTGGCCTAACCCAAATGTTCCTATTAGCGAAACAATGGAAGCGATGGAAAAATTAGTTTTAGATGGTAAAATTAAACAAATTGGAGTTAGTAACTTTTTGATAAATGAAACTGAGAATGCTATACTATCACTAAAAAATAATAGCCTTAGTACTTTACAGGTAGAATATAATTTTTTTGAACGCTCCATAGAAAAAAATGTGCTACCTTTTTGCAAAAAAAATGATGTAAAATTAATAGCATATAGCCCATTAGCACAAGGAAAAATGGTTAATGGTACTGAGCAGCTTAAAATTCTAACACAACTGTCAAAAAAATATAATTGCACTACTGGCCAATTAGTGTTAAGATGGTTAATCAACAACCCAAATGTTATGGTAATACCGAATACATCAAAGCCATTGCGCGCTAGACAAAACGCAGAAGCTGCAAATTTAAAAGTAACAAAAGATGATCTTAATTTGATGTCTGAAAAATTTGTAACTCCTGTAAAAAATATTGATACAAAACAAATTAGAGTGTCTAATGACTATAATCGAAAAGTATACCAAACAGTGGAAGAGGCAATTGAAAACAAAATGAATATGACACCCTCTCCTGTAGAATTATCTGAAGAAATGAAACAAGGAATATTTCTAAAGCCCATCAGACTTAAAGAAGTAAACAATCAACAATTTGATCTCATTGAAGGAAGACTAAGATTTTGGGCTTGGGTTATAGCCTTTGGTTGGGACAAAAAAATACCAGCATTAGTTTGGCAAAAATAAAGGAATATATTATGGCTGACGAAAATACAAAAATATTAACGTATGACAACAATTTAGAGAGAACCGCTAGAAACGAAATGTACGATCTTCTTCAAGACTGTCCTATTCCGCATGAGCAAGTTTTATCTAATTTAGGTTTGTTTTTGAATTCTAAAAATCTTTCTAGAATTTTATTTATGAACCACATTTATCAAAAACAAATTGATGTTCATGGTGTAGTAATGGAGTTTGGAACTAGATGGGGCCAAAATATGGCATTGTTTGCTGCGTTACGTGGTATATATGAGCCATTCAATAGGCACAAAAAACTAGTAGCGTTCGATACGTTTGAAGGGTTTCCTGAAATCACAGAAGAAGATGGCCACTCACCGATGATGGTCGAAGGCGAATTAGCTCTCACTGAAAATTACGATCAATATTTATCCAAGATTGTTGGTAATATTGAAAGCGATAATCCATTGTCACATATTAAAAAATTTGAATTACGTAAAGGTGACGCTACAAAAACAATTCATGAATATTTAAATGATAACCCAGAAACTATTGTCTCCCTTGCATACTTTGATTTTGATTTATATAAACCAACTAAAGAATGCTTAGAGGCAATTAAGCCAAGATTAACTAAGGGTAGCGTAGTTGGTTTTGATGAGTTGAATGATCCAGATTCACCAGGAGAAACTTTGGCACTAATGGATGTTTTTGGTTTAGAAAATATAACATTGAAGCGTTTCCCTTACGCTTCTAGAGTATCTTATTTTATAGTGGAGTAAAAATGATTAATAATTTAGAAAATAAAAAAGTTCTTGTCACTGGTGGTACGGGAATGATAGGCCGCTACTTAGTTGATAAGTTATTGGAAAAAAACTGTGAGGTTACTGTTGTATCTCTTGATGAGCCCGAGGGATTGCCCGACTCGGTTAAATTTATGAAGTTAGATTTAACTGTTTTGCAAAATTGCATAAAGGCATGCGAAGGTCAAAATTACGTCTTTAATTTGATTGGCATCAAAGGTTCTCCCAAAATGTCCAGAGAGAGACCAGCAAGCTTTATGGTTCCAATGTTAATGTTTAACACAGCTATGATGGAAGCAGCTATGCGTTGTAATGTAGACTGGTATTTATATACAAGTTCTGTTGGGGTCTACCATCCTGCAGAAGTCTTTAAAGAAGATGATGTGTGGACCACCTTCCCATCTGATAACGATAAGCATCCTGGATGGGCGAAACGAATAGGCGAATTACAAGCTGATGCATACAAAATCCAATATGGAAAAGACAATATTTCAATTGTGCGACCTGCTAATGTTTATGGCAAATGGGATAATTTTGATCCAGAAAACGCTATGGTTATCCCTTCGTTAATAAACAGAATTGTATCTGGTGAATCACCGCTCGTTTGCTGGGGAGATGGTACACCAATTAGAGACTTTATTTATGCTGGAGACTGCGCAGATGGTATGATTCACATGGTCGAAAACGGCATAACAGAACCAGTTAATCTAGGAAGCGGTGATGGTGTTTCAATAAAAGATGTTGCAGAATCTATTAGAAACTGTTATAATACTAGTATACAAATTGAATGGGACACCAGTAAGCCAAAAGGTGATGCTCGTCGTCTTATGGACACCTCTCGCGCTCAATCACATGGTTTTAAGTGCTCAACAAGCCTACAAGAAGGCATTCAAGAAACTTTAGAGTGGTTTTTAAATAATCAAGATTTGTATAAAAAAAGAAACAATTATTTTACACGGAAAGATTAATGCAAGTTTTGGATACTAAACTACATGGTGTTAAATTAATAATCCCTGATAGGTTTGAAGATCATCGTGGCTCATATATGGAGTTATATGATTCTAAAAATTTTAAAGATGTCACGTCTGAAGTTTTTATCCAAGATGATGTATCAATTTCTAGAAAAGGTGTTCTTAGAGGACTACATGGTGATTGGAAAACCACTAAATTGGTAACAGTACTGAAAGGTGCAGGCTATGCCTTAATAGCAGATAACCGTC